>Ga0335077_10000675_pt1 | contig 38722 bp, 32 predicted proteins | sample Lox_Sample_31_FD_207151 | JGI IMG/M metagenome (GOLD analysis project Ga0335077, IMG submission 207151) | Soil microbial communities from Loxahatchee National Wildlife Refuge, Florida, United States - Lox_Sample_3.1 | ecosystem: Environmental > Terrestrial > Soil > Wetlands | place: USA... | reverse complement strand
CGGCCAGCTGCAACAGCAGCCGCCCGCGCTCCGCCGCCCCCAGGCGCGACCACTTCGGAAAGGCCGCTTGCGCCGCTGCCACGGCGCGGTCGACGTCTTCCACTTTCGCCTCGGCAACGCGCGCCAGCAGCGACGCGTCGTGCGGATTGAGCACGTCGATGGTCGCGCCGTCCGCGGCGTCGACGAAGTCGCCGTCGATGAACAACCGGTCGACGAAATCGAGGTCGCGCTGCCGGTCCGTGGCACCCATCGTTGGCCTTTCGTTCTCTGTCATCCTGGGCCGAAGGCGAAGGATCGCGGTCGTTCGAAGGCTGGGATCCCTCGCTGCGCTCGGGATGACACGGACTCGTGACGCGGGTTCGGTCCGCCGCCGCTTCACCGATCGAGGAACTCTCGGGCCCGACTGTTCTCCGGTGCTCTAGAACTCGACCGGATACGGCTTCAGTTCGCCGCGCGCGTAGCGTTTGGGCAGGTCCGGGGTCACGTTCTCCCACACCAGCAGCATCGAACGTTTGGTCGAGTAGCCCTGGTGACGGATGTCGGCCGGCATCGCGGCGACATCGCCCGGACGCATCGTCACGCGCGCCCGCGGTGCCCCCGTATTCTTGTCGGCGACGTCCCACACGATCTCGTCCGACATCTGCACGAACCACTCGACGCGGTCGTTGCCGTGGAACACCGGCAGGATGTATTCCTCGGTGGTGGGGCAGAACAGGCTGGCGCGGCAGACCGACGTCACGGACGGATTCCACGTCACGTCCGACCGTGACAGGTACTTGAACAGGTTGAACGCGTGCAACTGACCCTCGAAGCCGGGCTCGACGTTGACCACGGGTTCGTCCTGCGGCACGTCGGCGAACGCGCGATTCACCGGCAGGTCGTCGCGCAACGGCGAATCGTCCTGCAGCCCCGGCATGCGCCGGGTCGCGATGCGCGTGCGCTCGATTGCCGCGCCGTTGCTGCCGTGCTTGCAGCCGAACGCGGTGCCGGTCTCGGCCGGCGCGGCAAACGGGTCGAATCCTTCGTTGGTCCAGTCGTGCAGCATGGCCTTGAAGGTCGCCATGATGACCGGCGTCTCGAACTGCTCCTTGTAGTCGACGCCGGCTTCCTTCAGCACGCCGTTGAACGACCCGGCGTACACGTCGACCTTGCCGTAGTGGTTCTGCGTGCCGAACACGTGGTCGAAGTTGACCCAGCCGTAGAAGAAGCCCCACGCCACGTCGCGCATGAGCGCGCGCAGGAAAGCGTCGGCGGGCAGCACGTGCGAGCGTGTCTCGCCCTTGGCCGGCCACTTGATGGTGACGAAATACTCGTCGCGCGAGAAATCGAACTTGCCGAGCTTGAAGCTCTTGTAGCCGGTGGTGGCGTCCGCCGGGCCGGCGGCAACCTTGTCGGCAGCAAAACCGGATGCGCTCATCGTGGACCTCCGCTTACTTGAAGCAGATGTCGGACCACTTCTGCACCGACATCTCGCCGAGAACCGTCTGCTGCATCAATACGCCGGTCTTGTTCGCGGTGAAGCGATAGGCCGAGCCCGCAGGCAGCAGGGCCTGGTGGCCGCGCTTGAGCGTGACGTTGCCCATCTTGCGCCCCTTCGGTTCGCCGGCGACCGGCTGCGTGCCGTCGCGCGCGGGCGGCGACGTGTCGAGCTTGACGAAGTCGATGCGCACCTCGCCGTCCATGCAGACGGCGAATTCGTCGTGCGCGCAGGTCATCCAGGGCGATGCGCCTTCGGCGCGGATCGCCTCGATCACGTACTCGAGGTTCTTGCCGACCACGACCTTTTCGTACGGCTTCGATTTCGACGCGACTTCGAACAGGTTGGAGAAGACGTAGTGCTTCGGGCTGCCGCTGATGATCTCGACCGATCCCTTGCGGTAGTCGGACAGCGAGCCGAACTTGGTGCGGTAGGTCTGGGTTTCCGCCATCTGGTTCTCCTCGTCGAGGGCGTGACGTTACGGGCGCAGGGCGCGCGCGAACAATTGTCGCGCCGCCGAGATCACCATTCGCCAATCGCGAACAATCATTTGTTGCGGTGCGCGAGTCAGCGCACCCAGCCGCGCTCGATGAGCGGCTGGTCCCAATAGGGCACGCCGCCAAGGCGACTCGATATGAAATCGATCAGCAGGCGCACCTTCAGCGTCTGGCGCTGAGTGGCCGGAAACACCGCGGCGAACGTGAAATGCGTCAGCGTGTAGTCGCACAGCACCGGCACCAGGCGGCCGGCCACGAGGTCCGCCGACGCGACCAGCGTCGGCAGGCAGACGATGCCGGTGCCGCCCAGCGCGTAGTCGCGCAGCAGGTGGACCGAGTTCGAACGAACCTGCCCGGGAAGCTCGAGTTCGATGTGCTGGTCGCCGCGCTCGAACGTCCAGCGATTGCGCGAGGGGTAACCCGCGTAAAGCGCCGTCGTATGCGCGTGCAGTTCCTGCGGCGTGCGCGGCGTGCCATGACGCTCGACGTAGACCGGCGCGGCGCAGAACAGCCGCCGCACCGGGAAGAGGCCGCGCTCGACCAGCGACTCGGAAAGGGGCGGAAAGATCTGGAACGCGAGGTCGAAGCCTTCTTCGATCGGATCGACCACCCGGTCGTTGACGATGATGTCGATCAGGATGTTCGGATACTTCTGCGTGAACTCGGCCAGGATCGGACCGAAGTGGGTGATGGCGAAGCCGGGCAGCATCTGCACGCGCAGCTTCCCCGTCGGTGCCGCGCGCAGCTGGCGCATCTGGTCGGTGAGTTCGCCGAGGTGGGAGACCAGCTCCGAGCACTCCTTGTAGAACGTTTCGCCGACCTCGGACAGGCGGACGTGGCGGGTCGTGCGGTGAAACAGGGGCGCATCGATGAACTGCTCGAGCTGCTGCACGCGGGTTGTGACGACGGAATTGGCGACACCGAGCTGGCGCGCCGCCTCGGCAAAACTGCCGGTTTCGGCGACCCGCACGAACGCCTCGATGCTCAGGAATCGGTCCATCGCTCCGGTTCACTCCGTCGCAGAGCAACCCGGCTCGATACGTTACGCGAGCGCGCGCCCGATCAGGATGCGCTGGATGTCGCTTGTGCCCTCGTAGATCTGGCATACCCGGACGTCGCGCCAGATGCGCTCGACCGGAAAGTCGGCGACATAGCCGTACCCGCCGAAGATCTGGATCGCGTCCGAACACACCTTTTCGGCCATCTCGGAGGCGAAGAGTTTCGCCATCGCCGCCTGTTTCAGGCACGGCTCGCCGGCATCGCGCATGGCCGCCGCGTGCAGCACGAGCTGCCGCGCCGCTTCGATCTGGGTCGCCATGTCGGCGAGCCGGAAATTCACCGCCTGGTGCTCGAAGATGGGCTGGCCGAAGCTCTCGCGCTCCTTGGCGTAGGCCAGCGCCGCTTCGAACGCGGCGCGCGCCATGCCGACACTTTGTGCCGCGATGCCGATCCGGCCTCCCTCCAGGGACGACAGCGCGATCCGGTAGCCGTCGCCCGGTTCGCCGATGCGGTTGGCGACGGGAACGCGGCAGTCCTCGAACACGATCTGGGCGGTGTCGGAGGAATGTTGTCCGGTCTTTTCTTCCAGGCGCGCGACGACGTAGCCGGGCGTCGGCGTCGGCACGACGAACGCGCTCATGCCGCGTTTGCCCGCGCCCTTCTCGGTGACCGCGATCACGATCGCGAGGTCCGCGTTCTTCCCGCTTGTGATGAACTGCTTGACGCCGTTGAGCACGTAGTGATCGCCCTCGAGTTCGGCGCGCGTGCGCAGCGCGGCGGCGTTGCTGCCGACGTGCGGCTCGGTGAGGCAGAACGCGCCGAGCCGGTCGCCGCGCGCGAGCGGCACGAGGAATTCGCGCTTCTGCGCCTCGCTGCCGAAGTTGAGCAGGATGGCGCATACCGGGCAGTTGTTGACGCTGATCACGGTCGAGACGCCGCCGTCGCCCGCCGCGATCTCCTCCAGCGCCACCGCGACCGCGGTGTAGTCCATGCCGGCGCCGCCGTATTGCTCCGGCACCGCGATGCCGAAGGCCCCGAGCCGCGCGAGTGCGCGCAGCGCTTCCTGCGGAAACGTGTGATCGCGATCCCACTGCGCCGCGAACGGCGCGAGGCGGCCGGCTGCGAACTCGCGCAGCGTTTCGCGCAGCAGGGCGTGCTCCTCCTTCAAGGCCGCCACGTCAGTCGGTCATGATCCAGTGCAGCTGGCGCCGCTTGATCAGCCATCCGACCAGGCCGCCCGCGCCGAGCGCGGCGATCAACATCGGCCCGCCGCCGATGATCCCCGAGACGATCAGCGCGGTGGAAAACCAGCGCAGCGCGTTCGACGGCGACCAGACCCACGTCGCCAGCACCGAAAACGAGATCCAGGTGAGCAGCGCGACCAGGATGCCGCGCGACAGCGACTGCGCCACGGTGGTGATGCGTTTTTCCGCGTGCTGGTAGATCACCATGGCGAACATCATCGCGAACAGACCCGGCACGGCGACGAAGATCATGCGGTTGACGCCGCCTTCGGCCGCGAATTCGCGCAGCGTGTATTCGACGCTGCCTGCCGCGAGCATGCCGAAGATGCCGAACACGAACCCGGCAAAAAGCGGAACCGTCATCCACCGCATCGGTTTTTCGTTTCCTCCTGGCGCCCGGCTTCGTCACCGGCCGCGGCCGCAGGTTCGAAGCCGGCGCCGCGGGCGGGCGGGGCGCAATTGTGGCGCATCAGCGCGGCCCCTGTCTCGCGGACTGGCCGGGCGCGGCGGCCGGCGCAGCCCGAATGGCCCTCAACGCGGTGGCAGGCGCGCCGTGACCTCGATCTCGAGCGTCATGCGCGGATCGACCAGCCCGCAGATGATCGCGGTTGCCGCCGGGCGAGCGCGGGCGAAGTATTCGCCGAATATCGGCGCAACTCGCGCGAACAGGGCCGCGTCGGTCAGGTAGTAGTTCACCCGCACCACGTCGTCGAGCGAGCAGCCGGCCTGCTCCAGCGCCTGCGCGATGTTGCGAAAGCACTGGCGGCACTGCACCAGGGGATCGGGGTCGATCGTCATCGCGGCATAGTCGAAGCCGGTGGTGCCCGCGACATGGACATAGTCGCCGTCGACCACGGCACGGCTGTAGCCCGCCACCTTTTCGAAGTCCGAACCGGAGGAGATCAGGCGTTTCGGCATGGAGGAGAGGCGCTCACCAGGACAGGTGTTCGCCCGTGTAGTTGAGGAACTTGCCGTTGTGGGATTCGTTGGCCTGGGCGATCACGCGCCGCAGGTTGCCGACGCTTTCCGCCACGTCGATCGCCGCCCCCGCTCCGCCCATGTCGGTGCGCACCCAGCCCGGGTGGAACGCCATGCACACGACACGGCGTGCGCCCAGTTCCAGGCTCGTCGCGCGCAGCGCTGCGTTGAGCGCGGCTTTGCTCGCGCGATACAGCCAGCCGTAGGCGCTGTTCATCAGGCCGATCGATCCCATGCGGCTCGATATCACCGCGACCTTGGCCCCCGTTTGCGCGAGCAGCGGGGCGAGCAGCGTGATGAGGTGCATCGGTGCCAGCACGTTCGTATGCATGACGCGATCGAATTCGGCCGCATCCGGAGCCTCGAGGCCCGACGTACGCGGGCCGTAGACGCCGGCAGAAAGCACAACCAGATCGAGGCGCGCGTCACCGATCTGCTCGACGAGCCGGGCCCGCGAATCGGCATCGAGCACGTCGAGCGGGAGCGCGGTCGCGCCGAGCATGCGCAGGTGGCCGGCATCGGCGTCCTTGCGACAGGTCGCCAGCACACGATCGCCGGCGGCGGCGTATTGCCGCACGAACTCCAGACCGATGCCGCGTGAAGCGCCGACGATGAGGATGGTCGAGGGCATCGGGCGATCAAGAAGCCCGGCCGGCGGACGCCAGGCGCGCCGCCAGCAAGGCGAACAGCACGCCGCCGCCGCCGTTGAGCAGGCGGCGGGCACGCGTATCCGCCGCGATGCGGCGGGCGGAATTGGCCGCGAGCACGACCGCGCACAGGAACAGCGTGCCGCTGACGACGAACAGCCCGCCGAGGAACACCAACGCCAGCGGCTTGCTCGGTGCGTCGGCGGCGATGAACTGCGGCAGCAGCGCGAGGAAGAACAGGGCGACCTTCGGGTTGAGCACGTTGGTGAAGAAACCCTGCGCGAAGATCGTGCGCCAGGTTGCGGGGCCCATGGACCCGACGCCGGTGGGCGCCTCCTCCGGCGTGCGGCGCAATGCGGCGCGCAGCATGCCGAACGCCAGCCAGAGCAGGTAGGCGGCGCCGAGCCACTTGATGAACGTGAACGCAACCGCCGAGGCGGCGAGCAGCGCCGCCAGGCCGAGCGCGGCGGCCAGCGTGTGCACGACGCAGCCGCAGCCGATGCCGAGCGCGGCCGCGAAACCCGCGCGCAGGCCACCCTGCAGGGTGCGTGTCAGTGTGAGCAGCAGGTCGACGCCGGGGGTGGCGTTGAGCACGAGCGCGGTGACGAGAAAGAGCCCGAGGTTGTGCGTGCCGAACATGCCCGCCTACAGCATTTCGATCGCGAGCGCGGTCGCTTCGCCGCCGCCGATGCACAGCGATGCCACGCCGCGCCGGCCGCCCGTCTTGCGCAACGCGCCGAGCAGCGTCACGACGATGCGCGCGCCGGAGGCGCCGATCGGGTGCCCGAGTGCGCACGCGCCGCCGTGGATGTTGACCTTTTCGTGCGGGAGCCGGTGCTCGCGCATCGCCGCCATGGTGACGGCGGCGAACGCCTCGTTGATCTCCCACAGATCGACGTCGGCGCCGGTCCAGCCGGCCTTCTTCAGCGCCTTGTCGATCGCCGCCGCGGGCGCGGTGGAGAACCACTCCGGCGCCTGTGCGTGCACCGAGTGCGACACGATGCGAGCCAGAGGGCGACAGCCGAACCGGTTCGCGGTCGATGCGCGCATCAGCACCAGCGCCGCCGCGCCGTCGGAGATCGAGGACGAATTTGCCGCGGTGATGGTGCCGTCCTTCCTGAACGCGGGTTTGAGGGCGGGGATCTTGTCGATCCTGGCCTTGAACGGCTGTTCGTCGCGGCTGACTTCGACGTCGCCCCCTTTGCCCGCCACCTTCACCGGCGCGATCTCCCACGCGAAGGTGCCGTCGGTGTTGGCCTTGATCGAGCGTTCGGTGGAGGCGATCGCGAACCGGTCCTGCGCCTCGCGCGTGAATTCGTAACGCGCGACACATTGTTCGGCGAAGAGCCCCATCGCCTTGCCGCGCTCGTAGGCGTCCTCGAGCCCATCGAGCGCCATGTGGTCGTACATCATCGCGTGACCGTAACGGTACCCCTGGCGGCCCTTCGGTATGAGGTAGGGCGCGTTGGTCATGCTTTCCATGCCGCCCGCCACCAGCACGTCGGCCGAGCCGGCGACCAGCATGTCGTGCCCGAACATCATCGCCCGCATGCCGGACCCGCACATCTTCGACAGCGTGACCGCGCCGGCGCTCTGCGGCAGCCCGGCGCCGAGCGTCGCCTGGCGCGCGGGCGCCTGGCCCTGGCCGGCGAGCAGGCAGTTGCCCATCAGCACTTCATCGACCCGCGCGCCGTCGACGCCGGCACGTTCGACCGCGGCGCGGATCGCGACGCTGCCGAGCTGGTAGGCCTGCAAGGAGGCGAAGTCGCCGAGCATGCCGCCGATCGGCGTGCGCGCGGCCGAGACGATGAGGATGGGGTCGGTCATGAGAGTGCTCCTTCAGACATCATTCCCTCCCCCGCGAGCGGGGAGGGGATTCGTGGCGGAAACGGTGCACGAAACGTTCCGCGCGCGGATACGGATACACGTCGTCCATCCGCCCCGCGACGATACGGGCCTTGCGCGCTTGCCAGAACTCGGGCGTGAGCAGGTCGGCGTGATGCTTGAGAAACGCGGCGCGGATGCGCGGGTCGCCGAGCAGGAACGGCGCAAACTGCTCCGGGAACACGTCGCGTTTCTCCACCCGGTACCACGGCTCGCCGGACAACTCGGCCTCTTCGTTCGGCGGCGCCGGAATGCGACGGAAATTGCAATCGGTCATGTATTCGATCTCGTCGTAGTCGTAGAACACGACGCGATTCAGCCGCGTGACGCCGAAGTTCTTGTACAGCATGTCGCCGGGGAAGATGTTGGCGGCGGTGAGGTCCTTGATGGCGTTGCCGTATTCGATCAGCGCATGCTCGACCTCGGCGTCGCTGGCGTGCGTAAGGTAGATGTTGAGCGGCGTCATGCGCCGTTCGATGTACACGTGGCGGATCAGCACGACCGACTCGGTGATCTCGATCTGCTCCGCGCACGTTTCGCGCAGCTCGCGGATCAGCTCGGGCGAGAAGCGTCCGCGCGGCAACGTCACCTCCGAATATTCCCAGGTGTCGGCCATGCGACCGACCCGGTCGTGCAGCTTGACCAGGCGGTACTTGCCGATGATCTGCTCGGCGTCGGTCTCCTTGGGGAAGGGAATGACGTCCTTGATCATCTTGAAGACGTACGGGTACGAAGGCAGCGTGAACACCGTCATCACCAGGCCCTTGATGCCGGGCGCCACCACGAACCTGTCGCTCGAATGGCGCAGGTGATGCAGGAAATCGCGGTAGAAGAGCGTCTTGCCCTGTTTCTGCAGGCCGACCATCGTGTAGAGCTCCGCGGCGGGCTTCTGCGGCAGCAGGCTGCGCACGAAGTCGACGTACGCGGACGGCGCCTCCATGTCGACCAGGAAGTAGGCGCGCGTGAACGAAAACAGGGTCGCGATCCACTGCGCGGACAGCAGCACCGCGTCGATGTAGATCTGTCCGCGTTCGTTGCGCAGGATCGGCACCGCGAGCGGCGTCACGCGCGTGCCGTTGACGATGCGGCCGATGAGGTAGGCACCCTTGTTGCGATAGAACAGGCTGGAGAGCACCTGGACCTGGAAGTCCGGCTCGACGTGAAAGGGCCGCGTCAAGGCGTTCGGCGCCTCGTTGCGCCGGTGCGCGGCGCACACGGCCCGCATCACGCGCCGGATGTCGCGTTCCACGTCCACCCAGGGGCACGCCAGGCCGAGGTCGATCAGGATCTGGCGCAGCGCCTTGCGCGGCCCCTGGCGTGCCGGGTAGTAGCTGCGGAACGATGGCGGGTCCGAATCCATGTAGTCGGTCGCCACGCCCGGGCGCACGAACAGGAACCGGTTGCGGAAGTACTCGCGACGCAGAAGCTTCGTGCAGACGGAATTGAAGAACGTCTCGGCGCATTCCGGCTGCCGATGCTCCGCGAGTTGCGCCACGTACGACTGCTTGACCGCCTGCCAGAGGGCATCGCGCTCTTCCTCGGAGAGCGAAGCGAGGTCGAAGTCGCGCTCGATGCGCGCCACCGCCTCCAGCACGCGCTGATCGTAGAAGTCGATGCGCTCGCGCGCCGAGTCGCGCATGCCTAGCCAGTCGCCGTGCTCGAAGCGGCTCTTCGCCTGCTGCGCGACGTAACGAAACAGCGAATAGTGGCGGTTGAATCCTTCCAGGATCGCGCGCGCGATCCGCGCCGGATGCGGCATCGACCGATCGAAGCGCTCGAACGGACGGCCCTCGACCGGCGGCAGGGCGGGTTCGAAGCCGGGTGCAGGTTCGTTCATCGCGACAACAGTACGCGATCTTGCAACGCTCATGTCATCCCGGGCGCAGCGAGCGAGGGATCTCGTCCTTGCCACCACCGACGGTGCTTGCTTTGTCCCGGAACCACAGCCTCACGCCTCCCACTCGAAGCGCTGCTCGGTCACCGCGTGCCCCCACGTGACCCCCGGGCGTTCCGACACCAGGCGAAAGCCGCTGCGCTCGTAGAGCGACCTTGCGGCGTCGAGGCCCTTGAAAGTGTCGAGGTACACGCGGCGAAGTCCGGCGCGACGGCAGAACGCCATCGCAGCATCCATCAGGCGGTGCCCCTGGCCGCGGCCGCGCATCGCGTCGCTCAGGATGAACCAGCGCAAGTGCGCCGGCCCGCTCCCGCCATGGCCATCGATCACGATCGAGCCGTGCACCTGGCCGCGATCCGCCACCAGCCAGACGCCGTCGCGCGCGGGATCGAAGCGCGCCGCGAAGTCGGCCAGTTCGCGCGTGACCTTCGACTCGAACAGGACGCCGAAGCCGTGTTCGCGCGCGTAGTACTCGCCATGCAGGCGCCCGATCGTTCCGATCGCGCCCGGCAGGTACGAAGGCACGATGCGCGGCCCGTCCGGCGCCGCGAGCGCGCGGTCGAACGGATACAGGAGTTCGAATCGCTCCAGCGTCACCTGCATCGTGGGTGAAAACGGCCGGCCGAGGCGCGCGCACTCGCGCATGAAATAACGGGTGTGACCGGCGAGCCAGTCGGGCAGTGTGCGGTCGCCCTCGCCTTCATCCCAGGCGAACTGCGCGTCGACGTCCGCCAGCGGGCGCGTCTCGAGCCATACGGTGCGAATGACGGCGCGCGGCGTGCCGTCGTGCTCGGTCACCACGCTGTACCCGTCCGGCACGGGCGCGGCTTCGGGCGCGTTTTCATTGACCCACGCCGAGCCCGCGGTCGCCCGCTTCGGGCCGTTGAGCACGAGTTCGACCAGTTCGTGTGCGAGCGCCGGCGAATCGCCGAAGTACCACGCCTGATACGGCGTCTGCGGCGGCACGCCGGTGCACCGGCAGAACGCCCGCCAGAAGGTATCGACCGCGCCTTCCTTCGGCACCAGGTTCTCGACGAGCTTCTCGGGCATCGGCAGCGTCTCCTTCAGCTTTGTCCATCCTCGAGATCGAAGCTCATGCAGGTCGTCACGCCGCGTCTCCGTCCGGAAAGAACCGCGTCCGCCACGCGGCAAGCTGGTCCACCGACACGCCGATTCCGCCGCAGATCTCGACCAGGATGCTCTCGAAGCGCGCGAACGCGTCCGCGTGCACGTCGAGCGCGGCCAGCGTGGCGCCGCAGGACGGTTCGACCAGCAGGCGCCAGGCATCGGCGAATTTCAGGCAGGCGGCCACGGCCTGCGCATCGGTGACGGTGAGCGAAACGATCTCGTGCTCGCGCGCGGCCTCGACCGCGCGCGCGCAGACCCGCTTTGCGCCGAGCGTGGTGGCGATCGACGTGATCGCGGGCAGCGACACCGGCGCGCCCGCGCGCAGCGCGGCCGCATACGAGGCCGCGCCTTCGGTTTCGACCGCGATCACCGGCACGTGCCGCAGGCCGTTGCGTTCCAGGCCGGCGACGATGCCGGCGAGCAGGCCTCCGCCGCCGACGCAACATGCAACGGCATCGAAACGCCAGCCATCGGCGCAGCACTCGTCGATGAGCGTCGCGTGGCCGTCCCAGATGTCCGGATGATCGAACGCGTGCAGATACGCCGCGCCGCGGGTGCGCGCCAGCTCGAGCGCGTGCTCGTGCGCCTCGTCCCACGCGGCCCCGAAGACCAGCACCTTCGCGCCGATGCCGGCGATCCGCTCGCGCACGCCCGCCAGAGTGGTCTCGGGCACCACGATGCTGGTCGGCACACCCAGGCGCGCGCCCGCGTGCGCGGCGGCGAATCCGGCGTTGCCTCCCGAGGGACAGACCAGCTCGTGCGCGCCGCCCGCGACGGCGCGTTCCGCGGCCGTGCCGATGCCGCGCATCTTGAACGACCCGCACGGCTGCAGCGCGTCGAGCTTGAGCACGAGCGGCCGTCCGGCGCGGCTGTAGTCGGCCGGGGCCGGGACCGCGGGGGTGTGCGTGTGGAGCGCCAAGTCGATCTGACGCGGAGCGACCGGGTCCGCGGACCGCCTACATCGTCTCCGAGAAGTACTCCCGCCCAATCAGCATTCGGCGGATCTCGCTCGTTCCGGCACCGATCTCGTACAGTTTGGCGTCGCGCCACAGGCGGCCGGTCGGGTAGTCGTTGATGTAGCCGTTGCCACCGAGGATCTGGATTGCCTCACCCGCCATCCACGTGGCTTTTTCCGCCGCGTACAGGATCACGCCGGCGCAGTCCTTGCGCACCGTGCGGACGTGCTCGCGGCCCAGGCGGTCGAGGTTCTTTCCGACCGTATAGACGTAGGCGCGGCATGCGGCGAGCGTGGTGTACATGTCCGCGACCTTGCCCTGGATCAGCTGGAATTCGCCGATCGGCGAGTTGAACTGCTTGCGCTCGTGGATGTAGGGCGTGATGACATCCAGACACGACTGCATGATCCCCACGGGGCCGCCGGCGAGCACGGCGCGCTCGTAGTCGAGCCCGCTCATCAGCACCTTGGTGCCGCCGTTGACGGCGCCGAGCACGTTTTCCGCCGGCACCTCGCAGTTGTTGAACACCAGTTCACCGGTGTGCGAGCCGCGCATGCCCAGCTTGTCGAGCTTCTGCGCGACGGAAAACCCCTTGAACGTCTTCTCGACCAGTAGCGCCGTGATGCCCAAGGCCGCGAGCTCCGGCTCGGTCTTGGCATAAATCACCATCGTGTCGGCGTCCGGCCCGTTGGTGATCCACATCTTCGTGCCGTTAAGCAGGAAGTAACCACCCTTGTCCACGGCGCGCAGCTTCATGCTGACCACGTCGGACCCGGCGCCCGGTTCGCTCATCGCCAGGGCGCCGACGTGCTCGCCGGAGACCAGTTTCGGCAGGTATTTCTTCTTCTGCGCCGCCGTGCCATTGCGGTGAATCTGGTTCACGCACAGGTTCGAATGCGCACCGTACGAAAGCCCGACCGATGCGGAAGCGCGGCTCACTTCCTCCATCGCGATCATGTGCGCGAGGTAGCCGAGGTTGGCGCCGCCGTATTCCTCGGCCACGGTGATGCCGAGCACGCCGAGCTCGCCCATCTTGCGCCACAAGTCCATCGGAAACTGGTCGCTGCGATCGATTTCCGCCGCGCGCGGCGCGATCTCGCTCTGTGCGAACGCGCTCACCGCCTCGCGCAAGGCGTTGATGTCGTCGCCTAGATCGAAGTTCAGTCCGGGCAGTTGCATCGGAAACCTCTCGACGCTAGGTCGGTTCGTCGGCCACGCCCTGCATGACCATCAACGTTTGCTGCAATGTCGCGATGAGCGTCTCGCGGCCGTTCTCGCGCGCGAACACGTCGGCGCGCGCTATCGACAGCGTACGCCCCGGCTTGACGACCGCGCCGGCCGCGATCAGCAGGTCGCCGCGGGCGGGTGCGAGCAGGTTGATCTTGAATTCGACCGTCAGGACGGACGCATCGTCCGGCATCAGTGAAAACGCCGAGTATCCGCCGGCGCTGTCGGCAATCATGCCGACTATGCCGCCGTGCACGAAGCCGTGCTGCTGACTCAGGTCGGGGTGCACAGGCAGCTCGATCGTGCAGCGGCCGGGCGCGACGTCGGCCAGCCGGGCGCCGATGAAGCGCATCGCCGCCTGGCGCGCGAAGGAAGCGCGCACGCGGGCCTCGAAGGCGGGGTTGGCGGCGACGAAGTGCATCGGGGAAGCGCGACGCAATCTAGTTGCCCTTTACGTTAACGTCAATCAACCTCGGGCCGCCGCAGATTACAAATGTGATTTGAGCCACGGCGGTGCCGCGACTAAAGTCTGGGCCGGCATCGAGGTGGAGGAAGGACGCGTGGGGGACGAAGAGCGCTCAGACCTGCACACACTGACGACGACGCTCGCTGCTGCCGAGCAGGGCAACACGCACGCCGCCGGCGAGTTGTTCACCACCCTGTACCGGGAACTGCATCGGCTCGCGCGCCGCCAGCTGCACGCGAACGCGTCGGGCCTGACGCTGGGCGCAACCACGCTGCTGCACGAGGCGTATCTCGACATCAGCTCGCGCGGCGCGGCGTTCCCCGACCGGGCGCGCTTTTTCGCCTATGCCGCGCGCGCGATGCGCGGCCTGATCATCGACTACGTGCGCGAGCGGCAGGCGCTCAAGCGCGGCGGCGGATTCCACCTGACATCGCTCGACACCGAGATCGCCGAGGCCGTACCGGCGGCACAAGGTACGGACCTGCCGCAGCTGGGCGACGCGCTCGACGAACTCGCGGTCGCCGAGCCCGCGCTGGCGGAACTCGTCGAGCTGAAGTTCTTCTGCGGGTTCTCGTTCGTGGAGATCGCCGCGATGCGCGGCGTGTCCGAACGCACCGTGCAGCGGGACTGGAACAAGGCACGCCTCTACCTGCACGAGGTCTTGCGTGAGGCTTGATCCGGCCGGGCCCGGGGTGCCGGGTCCGGCCGACCGCCGCCGCGAACCTGAGAGCGCGGCGGCAAGCCTCGCGTCAGTCAGCACGATTTGAGATGGCCGCGATCGACAAGGCGCGCTGGCAGGTATTGAGCCCGTTGCTCGATGAACTGCTCGAAATGGACGCCGCCGAGCGCCCTCGGCGCCTGGCCCTGATCCGGCGCGACGACCCCGCGCTCGGCGAAGAGTTGGCCGTGCTGCTCGTGCAGCAGGCCGCGGTCGAAACGGCCGAATTCCTCGAAGGTTCGGCGCTCAGACTGCCGCGTGGCGCTTCTCTGAGCGAGCATGTCGTCGGCAGCTACACGCTCGAGCGACCGCTCGGGCACGGCGGCATGGGGACCGTCTGGCTGGCCCGGCGCAGCGACGGACGCTACGAGGGGGCCGCCGCGGTCAAGTTCCTGCACCTCGGCCTGCTGGGTCGTGGCGGCCTGGCGCGCTTCCGGCGCGAAGGCAATCTGCTTGCGCGCCTCGCGCACCCGAACATCGCGCACCTGATCGACGCCGGCGTCGCGGCCGGCCAACCTTACCTGGTGCTCGAGTACGTCGAGGGCGAAACGATCGATCGCTGGTGCAATGCGCAGCGCCTCGACGTCGACGGGCGCATCAGGCTGTTCCTCGACGTGCTCGCGGCCGTCGCGCATGCGCACGGCAGGTTGATCCTGCATCGCGACCTCAAGCCTTCGAACATCCTCGTCACGCCCGACGGCCGGCCCAAGCTGCTCGACTTCGGCGTCGCCAAGCTGGTCCAGGACCAGCCGCAGCCGGATGAAGTGACCCAACTGGCCGGCTGCGCGTTCACGCCCGACTACGCTGCACCGGAGCAGGTGCAGGGCGGCGAGGCGACGATGGCGACCGACGTGTATGCCCTTGGCGTCCTGCTTTACGTGCTGCTGGTCGGCCGCCATCCGACCTCGGGTGCGGATGCCACCCCGGTCGAGCGGCTGCAAACGCTCGTCGAGGCGGAACCGCAGAGCCCGAGCGAATGCGCCGCCGGCATCGACGCCGCCACCGCGGGCGTGCGTGCCACGACGGCGCGCCAGCTGGCGCGCAAGCTGCGCGGCGACCTCGACAACATCATCGCCCGGGCGCTGCGCAAGCCGCCGGGCGAACGGTACCCGACGGCCGCTGCGTTCGCGGACGATCTGCGCCGGTACCTCGATCACCAGCCGGTGCGGGCGCGCGCGGACACGCTCGCCTACCGCCTGCGCAAGTTCGTGCGCCGGAACCGCTTCGCGGTCGGTGCGGCGTCCGCGGTTCTGGTCGCTTTGGCGGCAGGCGTGATCGGAACCGCCTGGCACGCGCTCGAGGCGCGCAAGCAGCGCGACCTCGCGCTGCAGGAGATCCGCTATGCGCGCGCGACCCACGACGTGCTGATGGCGCTGCTCGATGAAGCGTTCCGCACCGGGGCCGAAGACCGATGGCGCGAAATGCTCGAGCGCGCCCGCGCGCAGTTGCACACGCGGCATGAAAACGACCCCACCTCGCAGGCGCGCATCCTGCTGATGCTCGCCGGCCGCTACGCCGCCATCAACGACGAGCGCGGCGAGCGCGAAGTCACCGACGAACTGATCCGGCTTGCACCGTCGCTGCCCGACCCGGGCCTGCGCGCACAGATTGCGTGCGCCCAGGCCGACATCTTCCTGTATGGGCGCGACGTGGCCCGGGCCCGGCCGCTGGTCGAGGGCGCGATGCGGGAACTCGGCACCGTGCCCGAACCTCCGCTCGGCCCGATGGGTGACTGCTACCGGACCGACGCGATGCTCGCGGTCGAGCAGGGCGACTTCGACCGCGCCGTCGCGCGCGGGCGCGCCCTGGTTGCGCGCCTCGAAGCCGAAGGGCTCGCGGGCAGTCGCCAGCACCTAGACGCGCTGACCACGCTGCAGCGGATCTATCTCGACACCGACCGCGACGGTGATGTGCTGGCGATGCATGGGCAGCTCGAGGAGGCGTTGCGCGCGCAAGGTGCGCTCGATACCACGAACCATATCCTGATCCTCGACCGGCGTGCCATCGCGCTGGTCCGGCGCGGGCAATTCGCCCAGGCGCAGCAACTGATGCATGAGGTGCTCGCGCACGAATCGCCCGCTAGCGCGCTTCCGGCCGTGTTTCGCGCCGGCATCGGTCGCCGGCTCATCGTCACGGGCGCCACCCGCGAGGGGATCGCGCTGACGCAGGCCCAGCTTGCCCAACTGGAACGCGACAGCCAGCGCAACCAGGTCTACTTCGCCCGCTTCGCGCTCGCCGAGGGCGCCTTGATGGATGGCGACATCACCGGTGCGGGCGGGCAGCTTGCCGTGCTCGCCAGGTCGATGGACGAAGGCAACGCCGCGTTGCGCGAGCGCGCGGAGCTGGCGCGGCTGCAGGCCCTGCATGCACTCGCGCGCGACGACCTGCTTGCGGCCCAGGTCGGCGTCGCCACGATGCGCACGCAGGCTGCGTCGCTGCCGCGGCGCGCGCGCAGCGAGGCGATGCGTAGCGAACTCACGGCGGGCCAGGTCGCCATCGCGCGCGGCGACCGTGTCGAGGCGGCACAGGCGCTCGATCGCGCCGCGACTGCCGAGCGGGAAGCGGCCGGCACCGCACCCGTGCCGGCCGACAGTGCCTGGCGCGGCCGGATTCTCCTTCTCCGCGCGCTGCTGGAACGGGACGCCGGTGCTGCGGACGCCGCGCGCGACCACGCGCGTCTGGCGCTCGAGCAATTCGCATCGACGCTTCCCGCCGGCCACCCGTGGCGCCAGCAGGCCCTCGCGCTTGCCGACGGGGCGGCGGGAATCGACTGAGCCGGGTTGCGTGCCGCGCAGGCGCGCGCGGTGTCGCTGCGGTGATCGGCGCTGTCAGGGCAGCGCGCGCGCATCGGCGAGCGCGATCATGCCGCGCGCCATGCGGTAGAGGAACCAGAACCAGGTCGCGACGATGCCCAGGCCGCCGATCATCGCGGCCCCGACCGTCTTGAAGATCGGTCCCCAGTTGATGTTCAGGACGAAGCTCTCGCTGCCCCAGTCGCCGGTGTTCACGACCTGGCGCGCGATGTCCTCGAGGACCGGCCAGACTCCGATCATGATGAGGATGAAGAACAGCAGGAACCACAGCTGCGAATACCAGAACGAGCGGAGTATCCAGCGGTGGTGCGAGTCGATGAAGCCGGCTTCCGGCCGGCCGCGCTTGCTGTAGCAGATGACGAGTGCGATCAGGGCCGGCCAGAGCAGGATCGCCGACAGGGCCATCGTCAGATAGGCGATCCACGCCGCCGTGAATTCCCGGGTGGGCGGCACGGTGGGCGGAGCGGACGCGGCAGCAAACGGGGTCGACATGGCGCGATAGTAGCGGCATTGCGCGCCGACGGCGGCCTCGACGCCGCGCGTGACAAACGCGCTGAAACGCCCGTCGGAACCCGATGCGGGGGGCAGAACTAATGCGGCGGGCGGTCGCTGCGCGCTGCTACCCTAGAACGCATGCCGCCGCCCACACCCGAATCTCTGCTCAAGGAAGTCTTCGGGTACCCGCAATTTCGCGGCTTCCAGCGCGAGGTCATCGAGACGGTCCTGGCCGGCCAGGACGCGCTGGTGCTTATGCCGACCGGCGGCGGCAAGTCGCTCACCTACCAGATCCCGGCCTTGCTGCGCCAAGGCGTCGGCATCGTCATTTCTCCCTTGATCGCGCTGATGCAGGACCAGGTCGCGGCGCTGGACGAACTCGGCGTGCGGGCCGCCTTCCTCAACTCGACGCTTTCGGCCGGGGCGGCGGCCGTGATCGAACGCCGCCTGCGCGACGGCCAGCTCGACCTCGTGTACATCGCGCCCGAACGGCTGATGACGGATCGGACGCAGCGGCTGCTTGCCGATCTCGCGGCGGCCGATGGCATTGCTCTGTTCGCGGTCGACGAGGCGCACTGCGTCTCGCAATGGGGCCACGACTTCCGCCCCGAGTACGGCCAGCTGTCGGTGTTGCGCGAGGCCTTCCCGGCGGTGCCGCGCATCGCGCTCACCGCCACCGCGGACGTGCCGACGCGACGCGAGATCGTCGCGCGCCTGCTGGTCGAGGCACGCGAGTTCGTCGCCAGCTTCGACCGGCCGAACATCCGCTATCGCATCGTCGAAAAAAACGATCCGCGCCGGCAACTCGTCGATTTCATCCGTTCCGAGCACGCAGGCGAGGCCGGCATCGTCTATTGCCTGGCGCGCAACACGGTCGACGAGGTGGCCCTGCACCTCGGCGCGCACGGCATCGCGGCGCTGCCGTATCACGCCGGGCTCGACGCGGCGGTGCGCGCGGCCAACCAGGCCCGCTTCCTGCGCGAAGACGGCCTCGTCATGGTGGCGACGATCGCTTTCGGCATGGGCATCGACAAGCCCGACGTGCGGTTCGTGGCGCACCTCGACATGCCGAAGAGCATCGAGGGCTACTTCCAGGAGACCGGCCGCGCCGGCCGCGATGGTGCGCCGGCGCAGGCATGGATGACCTACGGCCTGGCCGACGTCGTGCAGCAGCGCCGGCTGATCGAGTTGTCCGAGGCCGACGCGAACTACAAGCGGCTGTCGTCCGGCAAGCTCGACGCGATGCTTGGCCTCGCCGAAACCGGTGCCTGCCGCCGGGTCCGCTTGCTGGCGTACTTCGGCGAGGCGAGCGAAGCATGCGGCAATTGCGACAACTGCCTCGAGCCGCCCGAGTTATGGGACGCCACCGAGGCGGCGCGCAAGCTGCTCTCGTGCATCTACCGCTGCGAGCGCGCGAGCGGATTTTCGTTCGCCGCGACCCACGTCATCGACGTACTGCGCGGCAAGCAGACGGAGAAGACACGGAAATTCGGGCACGAAGCGCTGTCGACATTCGGCATCGGCGCCGACTTGAGCGAAGCCGAGTGGCGCCTGCTGCTGCGGCAACTCGTCGCCCTGGACTTGGTGGCGGTCGATCACGAGACCTTCAACGTGCTCCATCTGACCGAAGCGAGCCGCCCGGTGCTCAAGGGCGAGCAGCGGATCGAACTGCGACGGCACGTGGCGAAACCGGCGCGCGGCAAGCGCAAGGCGCCCGCTGCGCCGGCAACCGGCGGCGTCGACGCCCCATTGTTCGAGCAATTGCGCGCCTGGCGGGCGGAGATCGCACGCGAGCACGGGGTACCGGCCTACGTGGTCTTCCACGACGAGACGCTGCGTGCGATCGCCGCCGCGCGCCCGCGGTCGCTGGGCGATCTGCGCGACATCAGCGGCGTCGGCGAGAAGAAGCTCGCGCGCTACGGCGAGGCGTTGGTCGAACTTGTACGCAACACCTGACCGAACCCCTCCCACGCGTGCGGGGAGGGCGGGGGTGGGCGCGAAAGTGCGCGGTGTCAGTCGAAGGGAACGCTCACGCGGCGCTCGCGTCCTGTTTCGCCCGCAGCTTGGCCAGGATGTACGCATCGTCGGAGACGTAGAGCAGCCCGGCGATCTTGCGCATCAGGTGCAGTTCGTTTGCGGTCAGGTCCTTGTCCGCATACGCGGCGCGCCACATCAGCTCGACCAGGTGCTCCTTCTGTTCCTGCGAGAAGTTCTGGTTGATGAGCGACGTAAACGGAAAATAGCCCTCGGCCTTCTTGAGTTCGCCTTCCGCAAAATCGACCAGGTCCTCCGCGTCGGCATCGGTGAGCGCGAACCTCTCGTGGATCGCGGCCAGCACGGCCGCGTGCTCGGCCGGTTGCATGGCACCGTCGGCGCGCGCGATTTCGACCAGCAACGCCGCCGCGGCGACCTCGAGCGCACGGTGAACGTGGGCCGGTGCCCCCGCGAGATCGCCGCCGGCGTGTTTTTCGATCAACTCGAACAGGGCACGCAACATGGATACAGGAAGGACGGTGCGACCTCCGCTCCACCTTAACGCGTCAAGCGATCCGCGCGACGACAATGCGATACCGTATCGACGGGCCGGCTATTTCCGGCCGAGCATGCGGCGGCACTCGGCCTCGTGGCGCTCGATTTCGGCCAGTGTCACCTCGATGTCCTCGCGTTGCTGTTCGAGGGCGGCGCGATGCTGCGCGAGCACGGCAAGGAAACGCCTCGCTTGCGGAACCGCATCCTTCGACGATTCGTACATGTCGATCAGCTCGCGCACCTGGCTCAGCGAGAGGCCGAGCCGCTTGCCGCGCAAGGTGAGCTTCAGGCGAGTCCGATCGCGCGGCGAATAGACCCGGCGCAGCCCCTGCGGACCGACCCGCGCCGGCGCGAGGATGCCGTGGTCCTCGTAAAAGCGTATCGCCCGTGGCGTGATGTCGAACTCGCGCGCGAGCTCGGTGATGGTGAAGGTCGCCGCGTCGCCCGCGGGAGGCCGGCTCGGTGCCGCCGCAGGGGCTTTGCGTGCGCTCATGACGGTCTTCGCGACTTCGTGTCAGTAGAATCGCCACACTTTACGCAAACGTCAAGGCGCAGCATCCGGCGGCACGCATGAACCCCCAGGAACACGAACTCACGTATCCGTGGGCCGAGCCGCCTGCGCCGGGCACGCTGATCACCCTGCGTCCTGGTGTGCACTGGCTGCGCATGCCGCTGCCGTTCGCACTCGATCACATCAACCTGTGGCTGCTCGACGACGAGATCGAGGGTCGCGCCGGCTTCACCGCGATCGACTGCGGCATCACCAGCGAGGCGACGCGCCGCGCGTGGGAGCAGCTCTTCGACACCGCATTCGACGGCAAGCCGCTGGTGCGCGTGCTCGCCACGCACTTCCATCCGGATCATCTCGGACTGGCGTGGTGGCTGGTCGAAGGCGGCGAACACAAGCGCTGGCAGGCGCCGCTGTGGATGACGCTCGGCGAATACGCGTTCGGGCGCATGCTTTCCGGCAACAAGGACGGGCAAGGCGAAGAGGCGGGCAGGCGGGCGGCGGCGCACTTCGCGGCCAACGGCCTGCGCGAGCACGCGGCGCTGGAGAAGATCGTCACGCGCGGCTCGGGCCACTATCCGAAACTCGTGCCCGACGTGCCGATGTCGTTCCGGCGCATCGCGGAGGGTGACGAGATCGCGATCGGTCCGCACGGGCGCAAGCGCCTGTTCCGGATCCTGGTCGGGTTCGGCCACGCGCCCGAGCACGCGTCCCTCTTCTGCGAGGAGGACCGCCTGCTCATCGCGGGCGACATGGTGCTTCCGCGCATCTCGACCAACGTCAGCGTGTTCGAGATCGAGCCGGATGGCGATCCGCTGCCGCGCTACCTGCGCTCGCTCGACCGGTACCTGATGCTGCCGGCCGATACGCTGGTGCTGCCCTCGCACGGCAAGCCCTTCATCGGCCTGCATCGCCGGGTGGTGCAACAGCACGAGCATCACCAGGCGCGCCTCGACGAAGTGCTTGCGGCCTGCATGCGTCCGTCGAGCGCCGCCGACATCGTGCCGGTGATGTTCAAGCGCGAACTCGACCTGCACCAGCTGACCTTTGCGATGGGCGAGGCGCTGGCGCACCTGCACGCCCTGTGGCGCGCCGGCGCGGTGGAGCGCCGGCGCGGCGACGACGGCGTGTTCCGTTTCGAGCGCATCGAGTCCGCCCGGCCCTGAAGCCGGCTCGCCGGACGGCTCCCGAAAGAGCGACATGGACCGCAACGACGAAGACCCGCGCCGCAAGCCGGGCCGCCCGCAGACCGAGCTGACCTCGCTCGGGCGCAACGAAAGCCACAGCTTCGATTTCGTCAATCCGCCGCTGGTGCGCGGCTCGACGGTGCTGCACAAGAGCGTGGCCGACATGCGCGAGCGCGTGCGCCGGCGCAACCTCGGCGACGACGCCATGCCGGTCGCGTACGGCATCTACGGCACGCCGACGCATCACGCGTTCTACGACGCGATGACACGTCTCGAGGGCGGCGCGCACTCCTGGGCCACGCCCTCCGGGCTGACCGCCTGCACGATGTCGATCCTCGCCTACGTCAAGGTCGGCGATCATGTCCTGGTCCCCGATTCGGTGTACTGGCCGACGCGGCGCTTCTGCCGCGACACCCTGCCGCGTTACGGCGTCGAAGCGACCTTCTACGATCCGCGCCTGGGCACCGGGATCGAAGCGCTGTTCCGCCGCACCACGCGTGTCATCGTGGTGGAGTCGCCCGGTTCGCACACGTTCGAGATGCAGGACGTGCCCCTGCTGGCCTCGATCGCGCGCGCGCACGATGCGTTCTGCGTGGTCGACAACACCTGGGCCACGCCGCTGTACTGCCAGCCGCTCAGGCTCGGCGCCGACGTCGTCGTGCACGCGGCCACGAAGTACATCGGCGGCCACTCCGATCTGCTGATGGGCACGCTCACCACCAACGAGCGCGCGTGGCCGCGCCTGCGCGAGACGATGCAGCACTACGGGTTGACCACCAGCCCCGACGACTGCTGGATCGCCCTGCGCGGCTTGCGATCGATGGGCGCGCGCCTGCTGCAGCACCGCGCCACGGCCGACAAGCTGATCGCCTGGCTGCGCGCGCAACCGGAAGTCGAGCGGGTTCTGTACCCGGCGCTGCCGGACGATGCCGGCTATGCGCTGTGGAAGCGCGACATGACCGGCGCGACGGGTCTCTTCGGGGTGGCGCTCAAGCCGACGGTCGGCGAGGCGAGCTTCCACGCGTTCGTCGACGGCATGCAGCGCTTCGGGCGCGGCTATTCATGGGGCGGTTACGAAAGCCTGCTGATCCCGTCCTTCCCCGAGCGGACCGCCGTGCCGCTCGCGTTCGCCGGGCCGCTGTTTCGCGTGCATGCGGGGCTGGAAGACGCGGACGACCTGATCGAGGACCTGGAAGCGGGCTTCGCGCGCCTGCGCCGATGAACACCCAACCGGGTCCGGAACCCGCGGGCGAACCGCCCCCGGCCGCCACGCCAGACGCTGCGCCCGCTGCGCAAGGAGCCGCACCGGTGCCCGCGACCGCACCCACCGCGCCTCCGCGCAGCCCGGTTCGCCTCTCCGGCACCGGCGCGGAGTATTTCCGCATCTGGGTGGTGAACCTGCTGCTGACGCTGGTCACCTTCGGCGTCTACTCGGCCTGGGCCAAGGTGCGCAAGACGCGCTACTTCTGCCAGAACACCCGCCTGGACGGGCACGCGTTCGACTATCACGGCGCACCGCTCGCGATCCTGCGCGGCCGCATGCTCGCCGCCGTGCTGCTGGTCGCGTACTCGTGGTCGTTCGACTTCTCGCGCACCGTCGGCGACTTCTTCTCCACGCATCCGCAGACGCAGGAGCGGATCGAGTTGCTGAAGAAGGTGCAGTAGACGTGCCGGGGGACGAGACGCCTTGCCTGCAGCTCACCTTCGGTTGGCTCCGGTGCCTATGCTCTGTGTCTGCGCGGCTTGTAGGGCCGGCGCGCCAGCGCGCGGTCGAAGAGCCAGTTGGGCGCCATCCGCAGCAGCTTGGCCAGGATCGCCACCTGCCACGGAATCACCGAGTAGGAGCGGCCGGCGGCCACCGTGGCGACGGCGGCGCGCGCGAACGCATCCGCATCCATGAGGAAGGGCATGCGGTACGGATTGCGCGCGGTCAAGGGCGTGCGCACGAAGCCCGGCGCGATCGTCAGCACGCGGATGCCGTCGCGCGCCAGCTCGACCCGCAGGCTTTCGAGGTAGGTGATCGCGGCGGCCTTGGAGGCGCAGTAGGCCTCGGATCCTGGCAGGCCACGGATGCCGGCGACGCTCGCGATGCCCACCAGTTTTCCGCCGCCGCGCTTGCGCATCGGCCCGATGAACGGGTGGAACGTGTAGGCGAGCGAGACGACATTGGTCTGCAGGATCTCGCCGAAGGTCTCGAGGTCCTCGTAGTGCTCCGTCAAAACACCGGTCGAGATGCCGGCGTTGGCGATCACGACATCGGCGCCGCCGGTGTCGGCGTCGAACCGCTGCGCCGCGGCGATCAGCGCGTCGCGGTCGGTGACGTCGACCGGGTAGGCGTGATGCGTGCCGGGCAGCGAGCGAACCAGCTCGTCGAGCAGCGCCTGCCGGCGCGCGACCAGGCCAAGCCTGGCACCGCGCGATGCGTATTCGCGCGCGAGCGCTGCACCGATACCGCTGCTGGCACCGGTGACGAAGACGTTCATGCAGAGGCTGGCGCGGACCGCTACTTCTTCGCGCTGCCGCGGTCCGTGCGCGCGCGCTGGATCAGGTAGTCCAGCACGACGAGACTGCCGCTGCGGGCGCCGACCATGGCGGGTGACGTGAGGTACCGGCCATCGCAGCCGAGCGTCGGCGTGCCGTCGATCTTGTACGCACGCCAGGTCTGGAAGGCCTTGTTCGCGAGGGCGGCGGTCGAGAACGAGTTGAACATGTCCATCCACTGCTTGCGATCGATGCCGTTGGCGACCATGAGGTCGGCGATTTCCTCCGGATCGAGCATGCGCTTGTGGTTGACGTGAATGGCGGCGAAAACCTTGTCGTGCACTTCGAGGCGCCCGAGCTGGACCAGCGAGTAGTAGAGCTTGGTGTGGTTGAGGGTGCTGTTGTCCCAGTTGATGTGGATGCGCTTGTAGTCCACGTCGGCCGGCATCTTCTTGCGCCACGCCTCCAGATCGGGATTGAACGCGAAGCAGTGCGGGCAGCTGTACTGGAAGAACTCCAGCACCTCGATCTTGCTGCCGGAATCGACCGGCTGCGGCGGCAGCACGAGCTTGTATTCGGTGCCTTCCGTCGGTCCGCGCGCCTGCGCACGCGCGATGACCGGGAGCATGGCGCCGATTGCGAGCAGTCGGCGGCGGTCGGGATGCGGGTTCATGAGAGCCTTTCCTGGTTCGGGTCCGGAACCGTTAACGCGCGGGCGGCCATGCGCGACGACCTCCGGCGCGGGGTTTACTTGAGCCTTACAACCTGGCTGTCGATGCCGTTGTCTGCGAGGTCCTTGCGGATGCGGTTGATGTCGTCCAGCTGGCCGTACGGGCCGACGCGCACCCGGTACCACGTGGTGCCGTTCTGATCGACCGGCGACACGCGCGCATCCAGGCCGAGCAGGACCAGGCGCGCGCGCATCGCGTCGGCGTCGTCAGGGGTGCGGAACGCGCCTGCCTGCAGCACGTAGCGGGTCGAATCGGCCGGTGGCGGCGCGTCGGCCTTCGGCACGCCCTGCTCGGGCGGCGGCGGCGCCGCCTTCGGATCGGTCTTGGCGTTGGATTTGGTGGGATCGATCTTCGGCGGTTCGATCGGCTTGCTGTAGAGCGCGGTGTTCGGATCCGGCAGCTTGCCGTCGGCGCCCGGATTCACGTTCTCGGTCGGGCGCTGCACCTTGTTCATGAACGGCACCGGCGCCTTGGTCATGTACAAGGCCACGCCGACCGCGATCAGCAGGCCCGCCACGAGGCCGGCGGCGAAGCCGATCACGGTGTTGCCGCTCTGGCGCTGCCTGGTATCCATCCGCATCTCACATCCGTTCCGGCGCCGAGACTCCGAGCATCGCGAGCCCGTTGCGCAGCACTTGTTGCGTGGCGGCCAGCAGCGCGAGTCGCGCGTCGCGCACGAGCGCGTCGTCGACGAGGACGCGCTCGGCATTGTAGAAGCCGTGGAAATCGGCCGCGAGGTCCTTCAGGTAGAACGCGACCTGGTGCGGCGCGAGGTCGTCGGCGGCTTCGCGCAGCACGTCCGGGTACTCGGCCAGCCGCGCAAGCAACGCCTCCTCGCGCGCACCAACGAGCGGCGCAAGCGAGGCGCCCAGCGCCGCGGCGGCGTCGAAGGCAAAGCCCTTCTCCGCCGCCTGCGCAAACACCGAGTTGATGCGCGCGTGTGCGTATTGCACGTAGTAGACGGGGTTCTCTTCGCTGTTCGACACGGCGAGGTCGACGTCGAAGACGAACTCGGTGTCGCCCTTGCGCGAGACCAGGAAATAACGCGTGGCGTCGCGGCCGACCCAGTCGAGCAGGTCGCGCAGCGTCACGTAGCTGCCGGCGCGTTTCGACATCTTCACTTCTTCGCCGCCGCGCACGACGCGCACCATCTTGTGGATCAGGTAATCCGGGTAGCCGCGCGGCACCTTGACGCCGAGTCCCTGCGCCGCGGCCTGCAGGCCGGCACGCACGCGCGCGACGGTGCCGTGATGGTCGGAGCCCTGCACGTTGATGACCTTCTCGAAGCCGCGTTCGAACTTGGTGACGTGATAGGCGACGTCCGGCACGAAGTACGTGTAGCTGCCGTCCGACTTGCGCATCACGCGGTCCTTGTCGTCGGCGCTGCCCTCGATGGCCGTCGTGCGCAGCCACAGGGCGCCCTCCGATTCGTACGTCATGCCGGAGGCGATCATCGCCTCGACCGCGGCTTCGACCTTGCCGTCGGCGTACAGCGAGGATTCGAGATAGAAGTGGTCGAACTTCACGCCCAGCGTCGCGAGATCCTGGTCCTGCTCCTCGCGCAGGAACGCGACGGCGAAGCGGCGGATGTTGTCGAGGTCGTCGACCTTGCCGTTGGCGGTGACCGGCGTGCCGTCGCGTGCGGTGTGCGTCTTGCCGGCGAGGAAATCGCGCGCGATGTCGACGATGTAGTCGCCCCGGTAGCCGCTCTCGGGAAACGCCACCGATTCGCCCTTGAGCTCGCGCACACGTGCCTGCACCGAGAGCGCGAGGTTGTCGATCTGCGCACCGGCATCGTTGTAATAGAACTCGCGCGTCACCCGCGCCCCCTGCGCCGCAAGCAGGTTGGCGAGCGCGTCGCCGAGCGCGGCCTGGCGCGCGTGGCCGAGGTGCAGCGGGCCGGTGGGGTTGGCGGACACGAACTCGACCATCACCTTGCGGCCGGCGCCGCGCTCGGAGGTTCCGAAGCGGGCGCGCTGCGTCAGCGCCGCGATCACGACCGCCTGCTTCGCGGCGGCTGACAGACGCAGGTTGATGAAGCCCGGACCGGCCACGTCCACCGTTTCCAGCAGATCCGCCGCGGCCGGATGGGCCCTGAGCGCGTCGGCGATGGCTTGCGCGACCTCGCGCGGGTTCTTCTTCAGAGGCTTGGCAACCTGCAACGCGACATTGCACGCGAGGTCGCCATGCGCGTGCACCTTCGGCCGCTCGAGCACGACCGGGACATGCGCGGCCGGGCCAAGTCCGGCCAGCGCCTGCTCGATCAGGCTCGTGATGCGGTGCTTTTGTTCGGGAAGCATGGCGCGACGGGAGTGCAGCGAGGGCCGGCGCCGCCGCGACGGCGGCGCGCAAGGCGTCGGCAAAGGAGCCACGACGGCGCGGGATTGTACCGACGCGTCCTCGGGCGCCGCCTTTGCGGCCGCTCGGGTTCTGCCGAACGGATGATGAGGGCCTCCCGCGCACACCGGTTCTTCCTGACTTGAACCGCAGCTGAAAGCCCCAACCGGCACGGGCCTTTTCCCACGATTGAGGAGGAAGGCGCAAAACAAGAATGCGCTTCGTGTGCCGGCCGCGCGTGCGCGTGGCGCCACCCCGTCGCCCCGATGCTCGACCTCTGGAGTCCTGAATGAAGACGAAGCTGCTCCCCATGGCCTTGCTGCTCGCGTGCCTGTTCGCCCGGCCGGATGTCGCCGCCGCGGTGGACGGCGTGAGCGACACCGAGATCCGCATCGGCATGGTCAACGTGCAATCGGGCCCGGCATCCGGCCTCGGCAAGGGGATGCGCACCGGCGCCGAAGCCGTGTTCAAGGACGTCAATGCCAAGGGTGGCGTGTTTGGCCGCAAGATCAGCCTGGTGGTCGGCGACGACGGCTACGAGCCGAACCGGGCCGTCGACGAGACGCTCAGGATGATCGAGCAGGAAAAGGTGTTCTCGCTGTTCGGCTACGTCGGGACGCCGACCGCGAACGCGGTCATTCCGATCGTCAAGGAAATGGACGTGCCGCTGGTCGGACTCTTCACGGGCGCCATGACGTTGCGGGCGCCGGTGACGAAGCAGATCTTCAACGTGCGCGCGAGCTACGACGACGAAGCCGAAGCGCTGGTCGCGCACTTCGTCGAAAAGGGCGCCAGGTCGGTCGCCGTCTTCTACCAGGACGACGGCTTCGGCCTGGCGGTGCTGTCCGGCACCGAGAAGGCGCTCAAGAAACGCAGCATGAGCGTGCTTGCCAAGGGCACTTTCCAGCGCAACACGGTGGCGATCAAGTCCGGCCTCGCCGCGATGCTGGACGCGAGGCCCGACGCGATCGTGATGGTCGGCACCTACGCCCCCCTTGCCACGTTCATCAAGGAGGCGCGCGCCGCCGGGTTGAAGTCGCAGCTCGCGACGGTGTCGTTCGTCGGTACCGACAACCTGGTGGCCGAGGTCGGCAAGGACGGCGACGGCGTCGTGATCTCGCAGGTCGTGCCGTTCCCGGAGGACAACGATCTGCCGATCCAGCGCGAATGCCGGGAAACGATTGCGAAGCAGGCGGGCGAAAGGCTCGGCTTCGTCAACTTCGAAGGCTGCATCACCGCCCGCGTGATGCTCGCCGCGCTCCAGCAGGCCGGCAAGACGCCGACGCGCCAGGCGCTGGTCGACACGCTCAACGGCATGAAGGGCGTCGACGTCGGCGGCCTGCAGGTCGCGCTTTCGGCCGACAACCACCAGGCGCTGAGCCAGGTGTTCATGACCGAGATCCGCGACGGCAGGATCGTCAAGATCCGCTGACGCTTCGCCTCGCGGCCGGCCGCGCATGAAGATCTCGCACCGCCTCGTAACGCTGGCCGCCTTCACGTCGGCCGGCCTGGTCGCGGTAGCCGCGGTCGGCTACTTCGCGGTCACCTCGATCCAGTCCGACCTGCGCGGGCTGACGATGCACGCGACGCCGCTGCAGAACAAGACGTACGAGATGCAGGAGCGCACCGAACGCGCGCTCGGCACGCTGCTCAAGCTGTCGCTCACCACCGATCGCGCCGAAGTCGAGCGCAGCGTGGCCGTATTCGACGCGGAGTTGCGCGAGCTCGAAACGCTGCTCGGGCAGATCCACGAACTCGATCCGAAGGCGGGCGGCGACCTCTCCGAGTTCAGGTCTGCGCGCGAGCAGATCGCCGCCACCGTGAACAAGCGCCTCGCCGACGACGCGGCGTATCGCGCCGAAACCGAGAGCGCGCGCGCGGCCCTGCAGCAGGCCGAGGACGCGATCCGCAGCACGCGTGCCGCCGTGGCCGGCATCGAAACCGACGCCGCGCGCGCGGCCGACCAGGCGCAGGACGCGAGCCGCGGCCTGGGCGGCACGATGAAGCTGGTGCTGAGCGCCCAGGGCAAGCTGAAGGAGCTCGCCCTTCTGGTGAGCGAAACCGATGCGGTGCCCAACCGGTTCCACATCGCGCCGTTGCGCGAGCGCGTGAAGGCGCAGGTCGACAGCGTGCAGCGGCTGGAGGCGCAGACTGGCACCGACGACCCGTTGAAAGACGTGCGCACCGCGGTGAGCGCGATCTACGACGCGTTCACGCGGGAGGGCACGGGCCTGTTCGCGTTGCGCACCGACGTGCTGAACGGCAAGAAGGAAGCGGAGGAGGCGTACCAGAAGCAGCGGCGCGCCATTCTCGGGCCCATCGACGACATGTCGCAGAAACTGGCATCGATCAGCGATTCGCTCGAGGTGCAGGTCGTCAAGCAGAGGCAAGGCCTGGACGCGGCACTGCGCTTTCGCAACGAGCCCGGCGGCGTCGTGGCGGTGAGCGATGCGATCTCGCTCGACATGAAGGAGATGACCGCGCAGATCCGCCTGCTGATGCTGGCGACCAGCGAGGCGGAAGCAACCGCCGCGGCGGCCGGGCTGAAGCAGCTCTCAGAGCGCATGACCGCCAACGTCGAGCGCCTGCACGCCGGCCTCGTCAAGATGAACAAGCCGGCACTGATCGGCAACGTCAACGCGGCGAGCGGGGCGTTGCGCTCGGTGTCGCAGTCGATCGGCAAGGTCGCCGAGACGAAGAAGCGCCTGCTGGCGAGCGAGATCGCGCTGGCGAGCGCGATGCAGCGTCTCAAGGCGGTCGCGGCCCAGCGGGCCACCACGGGCGCCACGCAGGTGCGCAGCATCAACGAACGCCAGCAGGAGATCACGGCCGCGGTCGACGCGCGTGTGCGCAACTCGCTGCTGCTGATTCTGGCGATCGGCGGCGCCATCATCGTCGCCTCGATCGTGCTCAGCGTGCGCACCGTGCACGTCATCACCGCGCGCCTGAACCAGGCGGTCGACGTCGCCGAAGCGGTCTCGCGCGGTCGCCTGGCCGGCGTGCCGGCCGCCGCGGGCGGCGACGAGATGGCGCGCCTGCTCACGGCGCTCGGCGCGATGGTGGCGACCCTCACCACGATCGTCGGGCAGATCCGGGGCGCCAGCGATGCCATCAATTCCGGGTCGACCGAGATCTCGCTCGGCAGCCGCGACTTGAGCAGCCGGACCGAGCAGCAGGCGAGCAGCCTGCAGCAGACCACCAGCACCATGCAGGAGCTCACCGGCACGGTGCGCCTGAACGCGGAGTCCGCGCGCGAGGCCGCGACACTCGCCGGCAGGGCGCGCGGCGTCGCGGTCGAAGGCGCCAGCGTCGTCGGCCGGGTCGTGGCCACGATGAACGACATCCAGGTCTCCTCGAAGCGCATCGCCGAGATCACGGCGGTGATCGACGGCATCGCGTTCCAGACCAACATCCTCGCTCTGAACGCGGCGGTCGAGGCGGCGCGCGCGGGCGAGCAGGGCCGCGGCTTCGCCGTGGTCGCGAGCGAAGTGCGCGCGCTCGCACAGCGCAGCACGCAGGCGGCGCAGGAGATCAAGAGCATCATCGTCGCCAGCGTCGACAAGGTCGAAGCGGGCTCGGCGCTGGTGCGCGACGCCGGCCGCACCATGGACGAGATCGTGAGCCAGGTGCAGCGCGTGACCGACCTGATCGGCGAGATTTCCAATGCCAGCCAGAGCCAGTTCACCTCGCTGGGCGAGGTCAACAACGCGGTCGCGCGACTCGACGCGATGACCCAGCGCAACGCCGCACTCGCCGAACAGAGCGCGGCTGCGGCATCCACCCTGTGCGAACAGGCCAAGGGTCTGTCGGAGGCGGTGGCGGTGTTCCAGACCAGCGAGCTTGCCCCGGCCTGAGCGGGCGGTCCTTCACGCCGCGTTGCGGGACAGCGCTGAAGCCTGCGCTGTCATCCTGAGCGGCGCGAAGGATCTCGAACGATCCGGGGCTGTGATCCCTCGCCTTCGGCTCGGGATGACATGTTGCGAGAAAACGGCTCGCCCGGCGACGAGCACCAATCTAGAATGAGTTCGACTTCGGCGCGGCCTGACGGGGGGATGGCCCGCGCGGAGCCGGGTGGACGCGCATCGTGATCGATGTGACGTTTCGCTTGTTCGGATCGCCGGTGATACGCCTTGGCCAGGGCGAGATCCCGCTGCGCCCCGAGCGACGTTTCCAGCTGCTTGCCTATCTGGGCGCACGTTCCACCTGGGTCAGCCGTGACGAGCTCGCGCATCTGTTCTGGCCTGAACACGACAATACGGCCGCGCGGCGCAACCTGCGCTGGCTCCTGCATTCGCTGCAGGAGCTCGGCCGGTTCGAAGGACTGGAACTCGAGCGCGAGCGGGTGCGCTTGCAGGTATCGACGGATCTCGCCGCGTTCGAGGAAGCGATCGCCAGGCAGAACTGGAGCCGCGCGATCGATCTCTATCGCGGCGCCTTCCTGGCGAGCCTCGAAGGCGCGGCTGCCGGTCCGTTCGCACAATGGCTGTGGGCCATGCGACCGCGCGCCGCCAACGACTTTCGCAGCGCAGCCCTGAAGTGGATCGACGCCAACCCTGCCACGTACGCGGAACACGACGCCCTGACGCAGCGGCTTCTGGACCAGGATCCATTCGACGAACGCGCCGCCGCGATCGCACTGCGGGCACTGCTCGCGACCGGAGAGGCCGACGTCGCGCGGCGCCGCTACCGCGAGTTCGCGCAGCGCCTGCTCACCGAGTTGGGACTCGAGCCGGGGCCGGAGTTGCGCGCGCTCGTGCACGAAACGAGGGACGCGCCGGCTGTCCGTGGGGGGGTGGATGTCGGGCCCGCCTCCATTGCAAGCGGCGACGACACCTTCGTCGGACGCGAGCGTGAATTGGCAGCCCTGACGGCGCTGCTCGATGCGCCGGCCTGCCGCCTGGTCACGATTCGGGGACCGGGAGGCATCGGCAAGAGCCGCCTCGCCGCCGAACTTGCGACGCGGCGCTCCGCACTCGCCGTGGTTGCGCTCGAGGCCTTGACGGTGCCGGCGCAGATTCCAGGTGCAGTCGCCGCGTCGCTCGGCTTGCAGCCCGGCGCGAAAACCGATGCCGACTCCGCCGTTGCGGCTCACCTCGCGCAATGCGAGGGTCTGCTCGTACTCGACAACATGGAGCATCTGGCCGATGGCGCGAAACTGGTCGCGCAGTGGCTGCAGGCGTCCCCGCGCCTGAAGATCGTGGTCACGTCGCGTGAGCCGCTCGAACTCGACGAGGAGCAGGTGTTCGTCCTGGAAGGTCTCGCGATACCCGAGCCGGGCGTTCCGATCGCCGACGCCGCGGCGTGCGACGCCGTGCGGTTGTTCGTCGACCGCGCAACGCGCAGCAAGGCCGGTTTCGATTTCGTCCGCGAGCGCGCCGGCGTGGAGCGGATCGCCGCAATGGTCGAAGGCATGCCGCTTGCGCTCGAGCTCGCCGCGGCCTGGACGCGCCTTCTCCCGTGCGAGGCGATTGCTGCCGACCTGCAAGGCGGCATCGACGTGCTGGTTGCCGACGACACACGGCGGAGAAGCGAACACCAGAGCCTGCGCGCATGCCTCGAACACTCGTGGGCGCTCCTGCTCCCGCGCGAACGCGACGTCCTCGCCCGCCTGGCCGTTTTCCGCGGTGGCTTTGCCCTCGCCGCGGCGCGCGTCATCGCCGGTGCGCAACTTCCCGCGCTCGCGTCGCTGGTCGACAAGTCGCTGCTGCGCGCACGCGGCGAGGGGCGGTTTTCGCTCCATCCGCTCGTTCTGCGGTTCGCCGACGAGAGGCTGCGCGCGCTCGACGGCGCACTGGCCGAGACTCAAGCGCGGCATGCAGCGCTGTATCTCGACCTGCTCGCGCGCTGTGCGGAAGGGGTCGAGAGTGGTCGGCAAACGCTGGCCGATATCGAAACGGAGTTCGACAACTGCCTTGCCGCCTGGTGGTGGGCGCTGGGAGCAGGACGGTTCCATTGGCTCGTGCCTGCCGTGGACGCCTGGGCGATCTATTTCGACAGGCGGCGCCGCATCGGCGAGGGATTCGATTTCTACCAGCGGACCGGCGCCGCTCCCGTCATCTCCCGCGCCCCCGCGCTGTTGCGCGCACGGATCGAATGTTGCCGCGCCCTGTTCCTGATGCGCCGGGGCCATATCGCCGAAGCCGAGCGCCAGGCCCGCGAGGCTTTGCGTCGGTACCGTCAATTGCGCGACCCGGAAAGTCGCAGGGCCCTGAACCTCCTCGGCAGTCTCGCGTGGCAGCAAGGCGCCTACTCGCGCGCACGACGCTACTTCGAGGAAGGCGCGAGACGGGCGCCGCCGGACAGCCGCGACGCATGGCGCTTCGCCTGCAACCTCGCGCTGGCCACGCAATCGGGCGGCGACTACGTCCAGGCACGCGCGCTGTTCGAGAACGCGGTGGCGATCGCGCGGCGCCTTCCCGATCCGTCCGCCCTCCCGCCGACGCTGAACAACCTGGGCAATCTCTGCATCGCGCTCGACGAGATCGAGGATGCCCGGCGGCATCTGCTCGAAGCGCTGCAGGTATCGCGGCAGACGGGAGGGCACCGCGGCGAGCCCGAAATGCTGGTCAACCTGGCGGTCGCCGATATCGAACTCGGAAAGACCGGGCGTGCACGCGAATATCTCGACCAGGCATTCGCGGCGGTCAGGCGCGGCGTTGACCGCGAGACGGAGCCGATGTGTTTGTACACGCTGGCACGCATCGAATCCGCTGCCGGGCATTTCGCCAGGGCACGCGAACTCCTTGCCGAGGCAGCGCAGATCGCGCTGCACAGCGAAAACCTGCCGAACATGATCGAGGTGGCGACCTGGGCCGCCGACAACTACGCGCGCGAGGGCAATCCCGCGCTTGCCGCCGCAATGCTCGCCGTCTTGCTCGAACACCCCAGCGGGCCGCGCAACGAGTGCTCCAGTGCGCGCAAGCTGTTCGCGGCGCTTGCGCAGCGGCTGGACGAGCACGCGATGGCCACGGCGCGGGTGCGCGCAGTCGACGAGGACCTGCCGGCGCTGTTGTCGCGCGTCATTGCTGACGGGCAACGGGTAGAGGAGGGAATCGCGCGTCGCACGGCCGCCGAGCCGCGCCCACTTCCCGGCACCGCCTAACGCTCGCCCAACGCCGCATGCCTACCGTGCAAACCGCACGGGCAGGCGATGGACAGTCCAACCGTATTCGTGATCCGCATCTGGCGCCTCGCGCAAGGCTTTCGCGCGAGCGCGCGCGTCGTCGACGAGGTCGAGGCGTGTCTGTTCACTTCACCCGAAGCGCTTCTGCAGTTCCTGTGTGAGCAAGGCGCACCGAGGCGGGAGCCCGAGCGGCAGCCGCGGACGGGGCACCGGCGCCGGTACTGACAACGCTCGAACCGGGTTCCCGCAGTTCAGTCCGCGCACTGCCGGGCGAAATTCGGAGGCGACAAACGCTGAACAAACGCTTGCGGCCTAGGGTGTGCACTGAAGGGCAGTGCCCACGGGCTTCCAGCGGAGGCCACGTGGCACGAGCCGCAACCGGAATCGAGCGGGAGGGATTGCAGATGGGACTCCTCGACAAGGCAAGGTCAACAAGCCTGTTCTTGCTCGCTGTTGGAGGGAATCAGGCCAGGACTGCCATCTTCCTGTCGACCGCGTGCCTCCTGGTGTTGGCGGTGGCCGGCTGCGCCCCCGATCCCGGCGAGCCGTTCGCGTGCACTCAAGTGCAAGACGACCCTGGGGCCGAGCAAACCGACAAGATATCTCTCAATCCACCTCAGATTGCCGCCGGATCTCCGGGAGCCCGCGTCACGATTTCCCTGGTTGCGCCAAACCCCGATTTCTTCTACGCATCAAATACGATCCTGTGGAACGGATCAGCTGCCGGCATCGAAACAACCTACGTCGACCCCAGCCACCTGATCATGGGCGTGCCAGCTGACCTGCTGGCTGCGCCGGGGACGGCGCAGGTCGTCGTGCAGGGCACCTGCGCGCAAGTGGGCACGACTCATTCCGCGCCCGCCACTTTCACGATCACCAGCACTCCCAACCCTCTGACTATCGCCACCCCTTCGCCCCTGCCCGCCGGCACGGTGGGGGCCCCCTACAGTCAGCCGCTCGCGGCGATCGGCGGAACGCCCCCGTACACGTGGTCGCTGGCGTCCCTGCCTGGCACGCTTCCGCCGGGACTGAGCTTGGGCACCGGTGGCGTGCTCAGCGGTGCACCCAGCGCCGCCGGAACCTTCACTTTCGTCGTGCAGGCGATGGACTCGACCCCGACCGGCGCAAATGCGGCGAGCCAGTCGTTCTCGCTCGAAGTCGTCACGCAGGCGCTGGCTATCCAGACGAGTTCCTTGCCGGGCGCGACCCGGGGCATGGCGTACTCCACGTCCCTGCAGGCTCAAGGCGGTACGCCGCCCTACGATTGGTCGGTCATCAGCGGCGACCTTCCAGCAGGCGTCTCGTTGAGCAGCGGCGGCATCCTGAACGGAACTCCCGTCGCATCCGGCAGTTTCAATTTCTCGGTTCAGGTCACGGATGCATCGAGTCCGGCCCTTTCGGATACCAGGTCGCTTTCGCTCGACGTGGCCGCTTCCAACGGTGTCGGGTACTCCGGATCAGGGCTCCTGTTGCTTTCATCTCAGCCGATCTCCCAGCTGACACCGCCGATTGTCGCCATGGACGCCGGCGCCGACACGTTGGTCGTCGTCTCGACGAGTTCCGATCCCAACTACTCGGGCTCTGCCACGGTTTATGCGAAGGACGGCGCGGGAAACTGGGCTTCCAATTCGGCTCTCTCGCCTCTGTCGAGCGCTTCCAATGCCGCAATCAGTGCAGACGGCTCGGTCATCGCGTTCACTGTTCCGGCGTGCGGCAGCTTCGGAATACCGAATTGCATACAGGTCCTGCAGCGGCCTGCCAATGGGTGGCTGCAAGGACCGGTGTGGGGCGCCAGCTTCGCGCTCTTTCAGGCCAACCCCCAACCTGGAGACAATTTTGGGGCGTCGATCGCCATCGACGACAACGGCGACACGATCGTCGTCGGCGCGCCCTGCGGGTCGTCCGCGTCATGCGGCTCGGCCTATGTCTTCACGCGCCCGTCCTGCGGAACCTGGACCAACTGCCAGGGCAGCAACGGTTCCGGAACGGAAACCGCCCGGCTGAGCGTGACGGTCGATTCAGGTGGCGTGCTGGAACCGGTTCCCACCCTCGGATTCTCGGTCGCCATCGATGGCAGCGGCCGCACGATCGTGGCCGGTGCGCCGGATCTTGCGTTGTCCACGACGCCGGGGAGCGCCTATCGGTTTCAGATGCCCGCGGCCGGCTGGGGAAGCGCAGCCGCGGCCGCGACCAAGCTGGCTGCGTCCGATGGCAACGTGGGCGATGCGTTCGGCTGGTCGGTGGCGGTCAGTCCCGATGCAAGCACCGTGGTGGTCGGAGCACCAAAGAACCCCGAGAGCGGTGCCCCTCCTGATGGACCGGGAGCGGCGTATGTCTTTGCGCCGGCCGGCGGGTGGCCGTCGAACGGCGTGTTGCCCGAGGATGCCAAGCTGAAGGCTTCGAGCGGCCGGAACAACGACGGATTCGGTGAATCCGTGGCGGTCACGAATGGAGGCTCCACGATCGCCGTTGGAGCGCCCAACAATCCCTTTGGCAGCGGACAGCCGGGACCGGGCGCGGTCTATGTCTACCGCCTGCCGGCAAGCGCGCCGTGGAGCGGCGGCGCCCAGCAGCCGGCGGTCGAAAGCCAGGTGCTGACCGCGTATCCGGGAGCGATGTTCGGCCAGCAGAGTGTTCCTCCCCAAAGCGGCTTCGGTGCGACCAACGGACTCTGCATGGCGAGCGACGGCACGACGATCGCAGTGGGCGGCATCACCAGCGACCCCCAAGGAAACCTCCCGCCCATACCGTACGAAGTCGTCTATCTGTTTTACTAGTCGCGATGGCGATGCACTCCCTCGCCCGCAGGCGGGGGAGGGAGCTTTCTCGGCGGCGCCGGCTCCTCCCTGCGCGCGACCACGCGCCCGATGAAGAACGATCGAAATGGCGCGATGATCGAATACTCACGGACCGGTGGATGTCGAACGATGCAACGCGTGAACCGCTCCCGGAGCGCGACGTGGGTTGCCGTCCTGGGCACCGCGCTCTGGGCGATGACGTTCGCCGCGGAGGCAGAACCGTCATCACCGCATTTTCAGCTCGAGCAGCTCGCTGAAGGCGTCTGGGCGGCGATCGCGACGCCGGGTGAGTACGCGATCTGCAACATGGGCATCATCGACCTGGGCGCGGACGTCGTGCTGTTCGATGCAGGGCAGTCTCCCGAGGCGGCGACCGATCTGGCCGCGGCAGCGCAGCGACTTACGGGTCGCGCGCCGACCATCCTCGTTTACAGCCATGGCCACAACGACCATGTTCGTGGCGCCACGGCATTGGCGCCCGACACGGTAGTGATCGGAACCGCCGGAATACGCGACGACATGATCGAGGACGAGAAGAGCGCGGCCGAAGACGCCGCCGACATCGGTACGAAGCTTTGGCTGTACCGACAATACGAGGCGTGGGACGCGCGCGCCGGGCCTGCCGGCGAGGCGCGGTTCTGGCGCGCGTATATGCAAGCGGTCGCCGAGACCGGCCGGAAATACAAGGCCCGTCTGCCCACCCGCTTCATCGAGGGCGGGACGATGGTCCTGTCAGGTCCGCGTCGCAAAGTCGTGCTCGACGAGTTGAGCGGGCACACGAAGAGCGACGTGGTTGCTCTCCTTCACGAAGATCACGTCGTTTTCGCCGGCGACCTGCCGTTCGTTCGCCATCACCCTTTCCTCGGCGACTCGCCCGGCAGCGCGAAAATGCTGCACGCGCTCGATGCGCTTCGCGCGGAGGCGCCCGCACGTTATGTTCCCGGGCATGGCGCGGTCGCGGGTGTCGAGGCGATCGAATCCATGAGCGAATACGTGTCGACCCTGCGCGGCCTGGTCGCCGAAACGAAGCGCCGGGGCTTGACGGAAGACTGGTTGGCGGGGCGGTCGCCGCCCCCGCAGTATTCGTCGTGGTGGTTCGGGCGATTCTTCCCGAGCAACATCAAGGCCATCTTCGACGAAGCGAACTGAGAAAGCCGGCGCGGCGACCGGCGCAACCCGCCCCGCGCGCGGCCCGGGTCGCCACAGCGGCCTTGGCTTGCACGCGCATCGCCGCTGGCGCTGCACCGGGGCTCCGCATCCAACCGGCGCGGGCCGGGGGAGACATCTGGAAGCCGCTGGTGTGGGAAGGCACGTCGTTCATCGTCGCGAGCTTCATCGTCCGACCGCACCGGCGATGTACGCGCGGTCCTCGCGCCTTCACGACCGCCGGGAAGGCGGCTCTAGTACGGCGCGTCCTCCTTGCCGCCCGCGCTCAACAGGATGCGGAAGTCCCCGGCCGGCAGAGCGCAAGCAAGCCTGTCCGGCGTGGCCTCGAAAGCGTGGCCAGACGCCTCGCGCCAGCGTTCCACCCGGAGCGGCAACTCCACCACCGGCACCTGCGCGACGACGTCCGGCCCGCGATTGACGACGACGATCGACGCACCG
>Ga0335077_10000674_pt1 | contig 38734 bp, 31 predicted proteins | sample Lox_Sample_31_FD_207151 | JGI IMG/M metagenome (GOLD analysis project Ga0335077, IMG submission 207151) | Soil microbial communities from Loxahatchee National Wildlife Refuge, Florida, United States - Lox_Sample_3.1 | ecosystem: Environmental > Terrestrial > Soil > Wetlands | place: USA... | reverse complement strand
CTCTACCTCGGTCTGCGCCAGCCGCACATCTTCGGCAAAATCGCCGCGCTCTCGCCCTCCGTGTGGTGGAATCAGCGCGTCATTCTTCGCTTCGCCGAGGCTGCGCCGGTTCATCCGCTGCCGCGCATCTGGCTCGATATTGGCACTCGCGAAGGTCCGCGCATCGTCGATGACGTGGAGCGCTTTCGCGATGTGCTACTGAAAAAAGGCTGGCAGCTCGACCGCAACCTCTTTTACCAGCGTGTCGAAGGCGCCGAGCACAACGAAGCCGCCTGGGCAGCCCGCGTTGGCCCCTTCCTCGAAGTCCTGTTTCCCGCCCGCTAATCCCGTATATAATCCGCGCATCTTGTAGCGCCGTGCCCTCAGGCCGGCACTCTGCTGCACGGATTCGAATCTGGGCAATCCATGAACGCCAATCGTCCCATCGGCATCCTCTGTGTCTCCTCCTATGAAAAGGGGCAGGAATTCCTGCGCGCCGCCAAACGCATGGGCTGCGTCGTCTATCTCCTCACTACCGAAAAACTGCGCAACGCCGCCTGGCCGCACGACTCCATCGACGAATCCTTTTTCATGCCCGAGGATTTGCCCGTTACCGACCTGCTTCGCGCTGTCAGCTATGCCGCGCGCTCGCGCCACATCGATCGCGCCGTGGCTCTCGATGAATTCGACATGGAACACGTTGCCGCCATCCGCGAGCACCTGCGCATCCCCGGCATCGGTCTCACCACCATCCGCTATTTTCGCGATAAGCTCGCTATGCGCGCCCAGGCCAAGGAAGCCGGCATCCTCGTCCCCGAATTCATCCACGTCCTCAACTACGACGACCTGCGCGAATTCATGAGCTACGTCCCTTCGCCCTGGCTCCTCAAGCCACGCTCGCAGGCCTCCGGAATCGGCATGAAGAAGATTCATGCCGCCGACGAACTATGGCCCTGGCTCGATCAATTGGGTGACCGCCAGTCCGAGTATCTCCTCGAACGCTTCATCGCCGGCAGCGTTTTCCACCTCGATAGCGTCGTCAGTGAACGCAACGTCGTCTTTGCCGAGGCTCACTCGTATGGTGCGCCCCCACTCGACACCTCCCACCACGGCGGCGTTTTCACCACGCGCACGCTGCCACGAGAAGCCCACGAAACCATCACGCTCAAGGACCTCAACCAGAAAGTCATCCAGGGACTCAACTACGTCCGCGGCGTCACCCACGCCGAATTCCTTAAAGCCCACGCCGACAATCGCCTGTACTTCCTCGAAATTGCCGGACGCGTCGGCGGCGCCTACATTTCGAATCTCGTCGAGCAGGCCACCGGCATCAATCTCTGGCGCGAGTGGGCGCATCTCGAAATTTCAGCCGGGAAGATGCCCTACCAACTCCCGGCGCCACGCCAAGACTACTCTGGCGTCATCGTTTCGCTCTCCCGCCAGCAGGAGCCCGACACCTCCGGCTACACCGATCCCGAAATCGCCGAGCGCATCCACAAATTTCACCACGCCGGTTTCGTTCTCCGCTCCCCCTCCAGCGAGCGCATCGAGCAGCTCCTTGCCTCCTACACTCAGCGCTTCGTCAGCGACTTCCTCGCCACCCAGCCCGTCCCCGACAAACCCACCGCCTGACTCGGGTTTATGTGCGCTTTCGCTCTTTCGCCAGCCATTCCCCGCCCCCGAAGTACAAGGTCGGTACCTGTTCTTGTGTCTAGTTACTCTCAGGCATTCCTTTGCGTTATTGTGTTTGCCGCGCACCTCTCCCCGGACTATCTTCTTCTTACCCCGGGCCGGAAATCTGACGTGGGGTGTGCTGTCCCTTGGGAGGACCGATGTGGGGGAACAAGAAGCCGGATACGCCGCAAGCCGCGCAGCCGGAGCAGGCGAAAAATTTTCCAGTCAATCCGCCGCCTTCGACACCTGCGGCTACATCTTGGGAGGGAAATAACTCGATGAGTACCGATGCTATGCGTCCTATGGGTGCAACCGCAGATCGTTCGACCGCGCGGCTCGGCCCCAGTTTGCACATTAAGGGAGAAATCTCCGGTAACGAAGATCTCCTGATCGAAGGGTCGGTGGAAGGCCTGGTCCAGCTCGACGAGCGCAAGCTCACCGTCGGTGCCACCGCCAAGGTCACGGCTGACATCATCGCCCGCGAAGTCGTGGTCTACGGCAGCGTGAAAGGGAATCTCCGCGCCAAGGATCGCATCGAAATCAAGAAGGACGGCTCCGTGAACGGCGACCTCACCACCGCGCGCATCATGATCGAAGACGGCGCCTACTTCAAAGGCTCCATCGAGATCGACAAGAGCGGCGAAAAGGAATCCGGTGGCGGCTCCTTCGCGAAGACTTCGTCCAGCACGGCAACTGCCGGCGTTGGCCCGAAGACCATCTAAATTTCTACGACGTTTTCTCCTATGCCTGAGGGCGGCGCCCGCATTACCGGGGCGCCGTTTAATTTTGCCTGCCCTCGTCGCCTTCTTGTAGGGTACGCCGTCTGCGGAGGACCACATGTTCTTGATCACACAAAACGTATGGTGGTCGCTCACTGGCTCCTCTTACATATTTCCTAACTTTAGAAGTCACCAGTAAATAGTTATTTTGTCCCCAGGTGTTCCCCCAGTTTCCCAGGGATGAGTCCGGCAGCCGCCCGCCGGCCTCTTCGCTCGCACCGTTCTTCCTCTCTCAGGAGTTTCCTGATGCGCGGAAGCCGCCGCCGCTTCCAGGTCTTTCTCACAGGAATTCTGCTCTTCACAGCAGCATGTGGCGGAGGAGGTGGAGGTGGGATTCCACCTCCACCTCCCCAACCGGATTTCACGATCACCCTCTCAGCCGTCTCGATCGACGTCTCCCAGGGCGCTACCAGCAATCCCGTTAACCTCGGCGTGAATCCCGAAAACGGTTTTTCCTCTGCTGTCAGCGTCTCGTTTTCCGAATTGCCGGCTGGCGTCACCACTAGTCCGTCCACGCCCATCTCGGTCAGCCCCGGTTCCGCCGTCTCCATTCTGTTCGGTGCTTCACCCGACGCCTCTGCCGGCCAGTTCGCCATCACCGCGCAGGGCACCAGCGGCTCCCTCTCCCATTCCTCAGCCTTTACCCTGGAAATCCATCAAGCCGTTCCCGTCAATCTTCCCCGTACTACTTTCGTCCCCAATGACTCTGTTTCGTCGCTCGATAATCCCGCCGGTGAGCCGCGTCATCGACACCTGGTCTATGACGCGGCCAGCCAGCGGCTCTATGTAGCGAATCGCGCTATGAATCGCCTCGAGGTCTGGAGTTCCACGAATCCCGCGTTACTCGCCACCATCGACGCTCCCGGCGCCTCCAGCGTCGATCTGACTCCCGGCTCCAAGACGCTTTGGGTCGGCACTTCCACGGAGGAGATTCTGGCCATCGACACGGCCGCCCTCCAGGTCAAAGCGCGCTACACGGTCAGCGGACTTAGCCCCATCCCTGGCGTGGTCTTCAATCGCCCCACCGAACTCCTCTCCCTCGCCAGTGGCAAACTTGCTGTGCGGTTGCGGCAGTCCGGCGGCAGTGAGTCCCTTCTTGCCATCTGGGATCCCGCTTCGAATGCCTTCACGAACCTCACCTCTCTCGCGCCGGCTGTCTTTCAGAACGGCGTCGGCGTCCTCGCGCGGTCCGGCGATCACGCCCGTGTTTTCGCCGCTGCCAACGATTCCAGCGGAGAACTTGCCCTCTTCGATGCTTTTGGCAATCTGCTCGCCGGTCCTCAGGCTCCCGTCTCGGGCACGATTCCCCTCGCCGTTGCCAGCCAAGATGGCAGCCACTTCGCCGTCGTCTTTGCTTCGGGCTCCACTTCGCAGCTCACGCTGCTCGATTCCCACCTCAACGTCGTTGCGAGTTACTCCACGCGCTCCCCTGCGGGGCTCGTGTTTTCCCAAGACTCGCAAACGCTCTACCTCGACGAGCCTTTCGGCAATTCCTACGTGGTCACCGCACTCGCCGCAGACAATCTTCAATTGCTGGGACAGATTCCCGACATTCCAATTCAAGGCCTGCCCACGCAAATTCAGGAAATGTGCGCCGCTCCGTTCCTCTGCGGCCTTGCCAACCGTGGCATCGCGTTTCTCGATATTTCGCAGCCCGGCACTCTCCCCCAAACCGCACCGGCCTTCGCCAGCGTGCCCGTTGCTCAGCCTGCCGAGGGACCCAGCACCGGCGGCACCTTCGTTACCCTGACCGGCACAAACTTCTCTTCGAATCCACAAGTACGCTTCGGTGCTGCCGGTCCTTCGAACGCCACGCTCCTCGGCAATGCGCAGTTCCAGGTGTTTTCGCCCGCAAATGCAGCCGCCGGCCCCCTCAATCTCACCGCCTATTTCTCCAACGGCTGGCTCGCCGCCGCCCCCAACGCCTTCAGCTACGGCCCAACCATCGTCCGCGTCTTCCCGAATGCTGGTTCTTCCGCCGGCGGAGATACCGTCTCTGTGGTCGGCTATGGCTTCGGCAGCGGCGCCGGCAATCTCTCCGTCACAGTCGGTGGCCAGACCGCCACAGTCATCAGCGCTGATGCTTTTCCGGCATTCCGCTCCACTCTTGGCCTCGATACCACATTTCCGTTTCCTCTCGAACGCCTCGTCTTCAAGACTCCACCCGGCTCCCCCGGCAAAGCCGATCTTGTCGTCCACTCCTCGTTCGGATCCACCACCGCCTCGAAAGCCTTCCAGTACCTGTCTTCTACTTCCGTCTATTCGAAAGCCGGCCTGCACAAATTCATCGTCTACGACTCCACCCGCCTGAAGCTCTATCTCACCGCCACCGATCACGTCGACGTCTTCGATCTCAACACGCGGGTTTTTGTCTCCGCCATGAATCCTCCGCCCAATGGTCCTCCTCCCAGCGCTGCTCTCCGCGGCGTTGCGCTCACGCCCGATCATTTGCAATTGCTGGTGGCGGATTTCGGCGCGCAAAATGTCTACCTCATCGATCCCGACGGTGCACCTTACAACGGTACGGCTGTGAATGTCGGAGGCGTCGCCGGTTACCTGAATTCCGGTCCCGCGCGCGTCACGGCCACCAGCGCGCAGACCGTCTTCGTCGGGCTCAGTGGAGAGGGGAATTCCTACGGCGCCTGCAACAATTGCCTCGGCCAGATGAATCTCCTCGCCAGCCCGCCTTCATTCGCGCCTGCTCCCCAACCGGAAGTCACTTCGCTAACCGGCGCCCCCCTCCTGCAAGCCGATGCTGCCGGCGATACCGCCTATCTCGCCTACGATACCGCTCCCGGCGGCCCCGTCGCTTCCTGGAACGTCTCTGCTCCCAACGCCTTCTCGCTTTCCTCCGCCAGTGACGCCGCCTCGGATCTCACTACTTCTGCCGACGGCTCCCTCTTCGCCATGCGTGCCAACAACATCACTGAAATTCGCGCCAGTGACCTCATTCTCACCGCATCGCCTACCAGTGCGGAACTCGACACTATTCCCAACCGCGTGGCCGTCCCCGGCATTGCTCTTCATCCCACTGGCGCACTGCTTTATGAACCCTTCCTCGACGGCCCTCCTCCCGCCGCGCCTCCCGCTACGGGCATTCGCGGCGGCATCGACATTCGCGACGCCCACAACGGCCAGCTCCGTCTCCGTATTTACTTGCCGGAGCCTTTCGCCATGCTAAACACCGACATCGACGGCCTCCACGGCGGCTTCCTGACCACCGACGAAAATGGGCAGCGCCTCTTCGCTCTCACTACGTCAGGCCTGACCATCGTTCAACTTGCGAACGTTCCTCTCGGAATCGGCGCTCTCACTCCCGCCGCTGGTTCCGCCGCTGGTGGCGTCATCGTTACCCTGCGAGCGAACGGCCTGGTCAACGGCACCAAGGTCACCCTCGGCGGAAAATCCGCCAATGTCACTTGGAAAGACGGGAACACGCTCACGTTCGCCACGCCTGCCACCACTCCGGGTCTGCAGCGCCTCGTCCTCACCAATCCCGACGGCGAAGCCGTCTCTCTTGACGCCGCTTTCCTGGCTCAATAAGCAACGTCTGCGGTAATCCAGGCTTCTGCCTATGTGAAGGGCGATTTCGCTCCAGCCGTTAGTCCGAGAGAAGCGAGGCATCTCTCTTTCTTCCAAGCAGGATCGCTTGTTTTCCACACTTGCCGAACCCTAACCTATCAGTGCTATCGTTCATCCAAGAATTGAGCACCGACATTCACAGGAAACAACCATGACCACTCGTAAACTCGGCAACTCCGATCTGCACGTCACTCCCATCGGTTTTGGCGCCTGGGCTGCCGGCGGCGGCAATTGGGAATTTTCCTGGGGGCCGCAGGACGACAAGGAATCCATCGCCGCCATCCACAAAGCTCTTGACCTCGGTGTCAACTGGATTGACACTGCCGCGGTCTATGGCCTCGGACACTCCGAAGAAATTGTCGCCCAGGCATTGAAAGAATGGCCTGGCGCGCGCCCCTACGTCTTCACCAAGTGCGTTCTCGCCTGGGATGACTCCCGCAAAATCAGTCCCAATCACTCCGCTGCTTCCATTCGAAAAGAGTGCGAAGACAGTCTCCGCCGCCTGCGCGTGGAGACCATCGATCTCTATCAGATCCACTGGCCGCCTTCTGACAATGGTCCCGGCCTCGAAGAATCCTGGCAAACCCTAGCCGCACTCCAAAAGGAAGGAAGAGTCCGCTGGATCGGTGTCTCCAATTTCAACGCCGATCAGCTCCAGCGCGCTGCCAAGGTCGCTCCCGTCACTACTCTTCAGCCGCCGTATTCCATTCTTCGCCGCGCTATTGAAGAACAGCTCCTTCCTTACTGCCAGCAGAACAATATCGGCGTCATCGTTTACTCGCCGATGTTCTCCGGCATGCTCACCAGTGGCATGACGCGCGAACGAGCCGCCGCGCTTCCTCCCGACGATTTCCGCCGCCGCAATCCCGAATTCCAGGAACCGAAACTCTTAAAGAATCTCGAGCTTGTCGAAAAACTCAAATCCATCGGCGCGCGCCACGGCCGCAGTTCCGGCGAAGTCGCTATCGCCTGGGTATTGCGCCATCCTGCCGTCACAGGCGCCATCGTTGGCTCGCGCAGCCCGAAGCAGGTTGAAGGTGTAATGAAAGCCGCCGATTTCCGCTTGACCGGTCAGGAAATCGCCGAGATTGAGGAATTCGCGGGCGCCATTGCCAAGGCCAAAGCCGCCTCTTGATAAGGCTCAGGCCCGCAAATAATCCGCGCGCCAGTCCTTCACCATCAGCTTGATTGCCTTCTGATCCTTGATCTTGTCCGTCAATACTTTTCGCGCCAGTTCCGGCAATTCTCCGTCGCTCGCGAAGCGCAATGCTACCAGTTGTGCCGGAGTGAATTCCACGATCCGCGCCTGCAAATCACCTGGCAGCAGTTGGCTCATTCGCTGCCGTTCTTCCATGCGGATCACACGATCCTGCACGCGTAGCGCAAACAATCTTGCGTTGAAGATAAAAATCAGCAGCGCCAGCGCCACCAGCACGCCAACCAATGCATCCCAGCTGAACCAGTTGTGGATTAGCCGGTAAACCGACCAGCCGAAGTTCAGCAACATCACCGGCGCGACATAAAAATGAAACGTTGGCACCCACTTCACATGATTCCCGTAACTTTGTTCCGCCATTTCAGGCCGCCTCCTGTTTGCGCGCATTCTATCAGACCTGCCCTTTGGGACAGTTATTCTCTCGTCGCGATATGTTGTCCTGGGTCCTTGCGGAGTTCCCAACAAGCGCACAATGTATGAATGCAAGCACGGGCTTCCCTTGGGGAAAGTCAGGAGTCCAGATGAGCAACTTAAGCTTCGCGAGAATTATGTTCGGCACGGAAGACTTTCACGGACTGCGTACCATCAAAAAGCCGGGTCTTTCCGCCGTCGCCATTCCGCTGCCTGCCAATCGCTTGGCTTGGGAGCTTCCCACCCTTCAGGAACTTCTTCAGAAGGTGTGGCAGCGCTTTACCCGCAAGGGCTGAGGCCCCGAAACTCGCTCACGCTCGCCCCAGTGCAGCACAGTCTGCCAGCCCAAATTCAAGTGCCGAGCAAGTTAGTCTGAATCCTTTTGTACCCGTTTTCGTCTGCCCACAACGTAAGAGGTATGGCTGCCAGGTCATCCACCAGCGGCACGGAGTGACCGTCCTTCGTCAGATCGATCGTCCGCAGAAAATGTTTGCACGTCTCGCAGCATTCCACGCGAATGTGCAGAAACTGCTCGGCGATGTACACCGGCAGCTTGCCTTCCGATTCTTCACCGCAGTGCGCGCACAAAATCCGCCGGAACTCCCACTCCTGCGAACAGAACGAACACTGCAGGAACCGCTTCCCGCCGTCGCCTTCCTGGCGCAGCACTCCCAACAAAGGCAGGGAATTGCACCGCGGGCAACGGCAAACCGTCATCGGCAACACCGGTGGCAACATTCCACTGACGACAAACTCCGCGTAGGGCATCAGGAAAGCTCGCGCCATGAATTCCGCCCGAGGGTCCCCCGCGGCCCCCTCTGGCCCCTCGATCAAACCGCTCCTCCAGAAGGCTTCCAGTAACTCCGCCCAAGCTGCCTCCGCCCCCTGCGCTAGCCTGTGCGCTTCCGCGGCCAGTGGGCCCGGCCCTTGCGATTCCACCACCGCCAGGAATTTCCCGAACGGTGCCGCCAGAATCGGCAGGTTCAGTGGCCCGCGCAGCCTTCCATCGGCCGGCACACGCGGGGACTTCCCCCAAAGCTTCGGCAGTTGTTCGTAAAAGTCTTTCTGGAAGCGCGCGATTTTTCCGTAGAAATCCAGCACCTGCTTGGCAAACATATACCTCGACGCCAGCATCTCCGCCCGCGATATTCTCGAGTTGTAGTTGACTTCTCCGCTGGAGAGAAAACTCATTTCCGCGGTTCGGAGGATCTTACAATCTCCTCGTACCATCCGGGATGATAGCGCTTCGCAAACGCCAGCGACACATCGCCTCGAATCACCGACCCGAACGCGCCTCGTTCCGCGAACACGCCCATGTAGATGTGAATCATGAAATTCGCAATGGTCGCCAGCGCCGCGACAGGATGCAAAATCACCGCCACGTACCGTAGCCACCGCAGGTTCCACGGCAGGGAATCCGTAAACCATAGCACCAGTCCTGACAGCAACAGCACGATCCCCGCGTAGAAAAAACTCCAGAACAATATTTTCTGCCCCGCGTTATAGCGCCCCGCCGGCGGCATTTTGTCGTCCTGGTTCCTGATGTAGTAGTGCAGAGACTTCCACCACTCGCGGTCCACCGCGTCAAATCTCATCTGTTTCGACCACATCTGGTACATATGGAAGACCGAACCCATAAAAATCAGTCCGGCCCAGGGGTGCAACATTCGTGAAATCTGCCCGCCGCCCAGCACCACGGCCACCCAGAACAGCCAGGGTGACCAGAACGCCAGCCCTGTCGCTAATAGATAGATGTACGATCCCGCCGCTATCCAATGCGTCAGGCGTTCCGGAAACCTGTAGCGGAGCACGTGCCCGTGAGGGATCAGCTGTTCCTGGTGGCTCACGGTCGTCCTCCTTCAGGGGGAATGAGATCGGCCTCTTCACGCGCCTTTGGCCCGAAGCGCAGATAGTACACGAACAACCCAATCAACCCGCCCGCGATCGCCAGGTTGCCGAGCCACTTCAGCGGATGCTTCCAGAGCTTAACCGCCAGCGGAATTCTCGGGTTGCTGGGCAGCCCGCCGTACAGTTCCGGCTTGTTCGCATCATGCAAAACATAAATCACGCCGGTGCCGCCGACGCCCGGCGGGTCGTACACGCCCGCATTCGCAAATCCGTAGTGATCTTTCAGTTGCTTCGCGCGAGCCTCCGCCAAATCCTTCATGTCGTCTTTCGTGCCGAAGTGCAGGCAGCCCGTCGGACAAGCCTTGATGCACGCCGGTTCCAGTCCTTCGCTAACGCGGTCCGTGCAGAGCGAGCACTTGTAGACGCGCTTGGTCACGCTGTTCAGCTTGGGAATATTGAACGGGCAGCCCGTGATGCAGTAACCGCAGCCGATGCAGTTCGCCTGCTGGAAATCGACCACACCGTTGCTGTACTGCACGATGGCGCCGTCGGCCGGGCAGGCTTCCAGGCATCCCGGTTCCGCGCAATGCATGCACTGGTGCTTGCGCATCAGCCATTGCAGTGAACCGTCTTCCCGTTCGTGTTCGTTGAACAGGATCAGGTTCCAGTAATTCCACCGCGTTTCCGGCATGGTCTGATAGGTGTTATCAAACACCGTCGGCGAAAACGGCATGTCGTTCCACTCCACGCACGCCACCTCGCACGCTTTGCAACCGATGCAGGTGGTGGTGTCCACCAGTTTGCATACCAGTTCCTGCCGTTGTGTGTCTTCTCCCGCCACGCTTCCGGCGTGGCCGCTGATTTTCTGAACGCGTAGTGTCGCTTGGCTCATCGCGGTTCTCCTACGCCTTCTCTACTTTCACCAGAAATCCCTTGAATTCCGGTGTGTAGGCATTGGGATCGACCACCGCTGGTGTAGTCAAGTTCGCCAGTGTTTTCGCGGTCTTGCCCTCGTCTTCGGCGATGCCGCGATAACCCCAGTGAATCGGGAAGCCCACCTGATAGGTTTTCTTTCCATCGATCATCATGGACTTGATTCGTTTCGTGACCATCGCCTTGGCCACGTACTCTCCCCGCGCGCTGGAAATCTTCACTTTCTCGCCACCGCGCAGCCCCATTTCTTGAGCCAGTTCCTCAGGAATCTCCACGAATGGTTCCGGCACAAGTTGCACATTCATCGGGTTGTTCTTTGTCCAGTAGTGATAGTGCTCGGTCAGGCGATAGGTGGTGCACACAATCGTGTAGCCCTCTTTTACCGAGCCGAATTTGTCGACGGGCGTCTTGAACCGCTTCACCACCGGATTGCGCGATTGCTGCGGGTGCAGCAGGTTGTCCACCGGGCTTTCCGTAGGCTCATAAAATTCTGGGAATGGTCCGTCGGCAAACGCACCAAGCGGCGCGAAAATGCGCCCTACGCCTTCCGGATTCATGATGAACGGGCCCATGTGCTCGCTGGGTTTCGAATCGGCTTTGAAGTCCGGCACATCATTGCCAACCCACTTCTGCGCTGCCTCGCTCCACCACACCTGCCGCCGCGAAGCATCCCAGGGCTTGCCGTCCACATTGCAGGAGGCGCGGTTATACAGCACGCGGCGGTTCGCCGGCCACGACCACGCCCAATTCTGGTGCACACCCATCCCGGAAGGATCGCTTGCGTCGCGCCTCATGGTGAGGTTGCCGGCTTCCGTATACGCGCCGCAGTAAATCCAGTTGCCGCAAGCAGTGGTGCCGTCGTCCTTCAGCCATGCGAATCCCGGTAGTTGCTGATTCGCCTTCAGCTGCACTTTCGTCGCGGGATCTTCCGCGTCCACGAAGGTCTTGCCGTTGATTTCCTTCAAAACCTCGGCGAGCGATGGACTCAATGGATCGGTGTAGCTCCAGGTTGTCTTCAGAATCGGATCCGCGAACTTTCCGCCCTCCGCCTGATAGAGGGCGCGCACCTTCAGGAAAATCTGCGCCACGATGGCCTGGTCCAAGCGGCAATTGGCGGGCGCCGGTAGAGCCGCGTTCTTCCACTGTAACCACCGCGCGGAATTGGTGAACGTGCCATCCTTCTCCGCGAATCCCGCGCACGGCAAGCGGTACACCGTGGTCTGAATAGTCTTCATCTCCTCGGTGGTGATGCCCGGCGATTTCCAGAATTCGCTGGTTTCATCTGGATAAATCTCTCCCACCACCAGCCAGTCGGCCTTCTTCAACGCGTCGATATTCTTCTTGGTGTCCGGCCCGATGGCCACGCCATTCATGCCAAAGGCGAATAGGCCCTTGACGATGCCGTTGTACATGTTGTCCCACAGATAGGTCCACGAGTAGTTGCGGTCCACCTTCGGCAAATAGTCGTAGGCCCAGTCGTTCTGTTTCGTCGCGGCCTCGCCATAAAACGCCTTTAGCATGCTCACCGCAAATTTCGCTGTATTGCCCCAGTAATTGAAGCTTTCCCACGGCCCCGGCTTCGAAGCTTTTGGCGTGATGCGTTTCATCCAGCCTTCGAACGATCCATCAGCCGGTGTCGGCACCTTCAGGTATCCCGGCAAATTATCGAAAATCCCTGCCATATCCGTGGCGCCCTGAATGTTCGAATGGCCACGCAGAGCGTTGACGCCGCCTCCCGCGCGTCCCACATTTCCAAGCAGCAACTGCAGCATCGCGGCAGTGCGGATCGTCTGTGTACCCGAGGTGTGTTGCGTCCAGCCCACCGCGTAAATGATGGTTCCCACCTTTTTGGTGTCGCCATCTTTGCGGATGGAAGTGAACAGATCGGCGGCCTTTAGGAATTGTTCCTTCGGCACACCCGTGATGCGCTCCACTACTTCCGGCGTGTACCGCGAATAGTGCTTCCGTAGAAGTTGGAAGACGCAGTTGGGGTTCTGCAGCGTAAAGTCATACGCCGGTTTTTCTGGCATCGCAGGTGGAGGCGCAACCGCTCCGGGAGTCACATGCGCTGCCGCTGCCAGCATATGAGTCTCTGGCAGAGGCTTCCCCGCCGCGTCGCCGTCGGCGTAGTTCCAGGTCGACTTGTCGTAACTCAAGGTCGCGGCGTTATATCCGGAGTACACCCCCTCGTTTTCAGGGAGCTTGAACGACTGCTTCACAATGAAGGCGGCATTCGTGAAGTTCAGCAGATAGTCCTTCGCGTAACGGTTGTTTTCGATTGCGTAGCTGATCAAGCCGCCAAGAAACGCAATGTCTGTGGCCACGCGCAGCTGGCAATGGAGATCGGCGACGCTGGCGGTGCGCGTGAACCGCGGATCCACCACGATCATTTTTGCATTGCGCGTGCGTTTCGCTTCAATGGCCCATTTGAAGCCGCAGGGATGGTTCTCCGCCGGGTTGCCACCCATGATCAGCATCATGTCGGCATTCTTCATGTCCACCCAGCCGTTGGTCATCGCCCCGCGTCCGAATGTTGGTCCCAAACTTGAGACCGTGGGGCCGTGTCAAACCCGGGCCTGATTTTCCAGATGCACGACCCCCAGGGCGCGCATCGATTTCACTACCAGATAGTTGAACTCGTTGGTGTCCGTGCATCCGCCGGTCCAGGCGATCGACTCGCACCGGTTCACGCGATGGCCATCTTTATCCGTTTCGATGAAAGTGTCGTCGCGGGTCTTCTTTACCCTCGCCGCGATCTCGGAAAGGGCCTGATCCCACGAAATGTCTTCCCACTCTGTGCCGCCCGGCCGGCGCACCTGCGGCTTCACAATGCGGCGTTCGTTCAAGATGTCCTGCTCCAGCGACGAGCCCTTCGGACACAGCGTCCCGCGATTGATCGGGTGATCCGGATCCCCTTCGACGTGGACCACCTGGGGCGTTACGTTCTTAGCGCGATCGCCAATCGTGTAAATAATCACTCCGCAGCTCACCGAGCAATATGGACACGTCGACCGTGTTTCGTTGGCGCGAGCGATCTTTAGGGCCCGGAGTTGCGCGTAGGCGGGTTGGAGATCGAAACCAAAAACTGCAGCGGCAGCGCCGCCGACCGTCGCGATCTTAAAGAAATCCCGGCGAGTAGCTTCCATGCATTCCCTCCCTGAGCGTAGATGGGAACAGCGGCGCGCTACATCTTTTAGCCCGTCCATCCTTCTTCTGTCAAGAGATTCGGGCGGATAGAACCGTGCGAGCGGGTATGCGACCAGGGCCCGGAATCATGGCCGCGGTTTCGATTGTTACGGTTTATTCACAAACTAAATCAGGTTGATCGACTTCGCGTGCCGCTTCAGTTTCTCCCGGAAGTTCGGGTGTGCAACGCTGATCAGCGCCAGCGCCCGCTCGCGTGTCGATTTGCCACGCAGGTTCACGCAGCCGTATTCCGTCACGATATATTCCACGTCCATGCGCGTGTCTGTCGCCATTTGCACCCGCGGCACGATACAAGATATGGTCCCGTCCTTCGCTGCGGCTTTCAGGCCGATGAACGACTTTCCGCCCTTCGAAAATGACGCGCCCTTCACGAAATCGAACTGCCCACCCGAGCCGCTGTACTGGTGCCCGTTGATGAATTCTGCGTTCACCTGCCCGTACAGATCGATTTCAATCGCCGTGTTTACGCTCACAATGTTGTCGTGTTGCGCGATCACGTGGATGTCGTTCACGTACGACGATGGGTAACTTTCCATCGATGGATTGTCGTCGATGAAGTCGTAGACTTCTTTGTCGCCTATCGCAAACGTAAAGACGTGCTTCCGCGGATGCAGCGTTTTCTTCTTGCCGGTTACCGCCCCGCCTTTGATCAGCCGGACAAACGCGTGGCTGAACAGTTCCGAGTGAATCCCTAGGTCTTTGCGGTCCATCAGTTGTATCGCCACGGCGTTTGGCAGGTTGCCAATCCCCAATTGCAGCGTCGCTCCATCGGGAATCTGTTCCGCGATGCACTTGCCGATTTTCATCGAATCCGGATCCGGTTCCTTGTACGGCACGTTCACCAGCGGAATGTGGTTCTCGACAATCGCGCTCACCTCGGAGACATGCACCAGCGAATCCCCAAACACTCTTGGCATGTTCTTGTTCACTTCCACAATCACGTGGTCGCAGTGCCGCAGCACGATCGACGCATAATCGTTATTCGTCCCCAGGCTGAAGTGACCCGATTTGTCCATCGGCGAGACTGTCACCACAAACGTATTCACATGGATGTGTTCGGTCAGCGCGCGCGGGATGTTCGAAAAATTGATCGGCACGTAGCTGAGGTATTTCCGGTTCTCGGAAATCCCTTTGGCCACCATCTTGCGATCCGGATCGCCCATGAAAAACACCCGCGCATCCACCTTGGCCAGCACTTCCGGCCGGATCAGCGTCTCTTCGCTGTATTTCATCGAGTGCTGGTAGTACAGATTCAGGTCCTTCAGGTTGCCGGCAAGAATTCGGTCAGAGACCGCTTTCGCCAGCGAAGCTGGCATGCCGGCCGCCAGCGCCAGGCACAGCGTGCTTCCGTCTGCCATGCCCGCCACGGCCTTTTCGGGCGTAGTCAATTTTGCCGCGTACTCTTCGACTGGTGTTCGATTTCCCATACGAGCCCTCATTCGTTGGTTTGTGATTTGTTTAGTGGGGAGCGAAACCCTGTTCTTCCACCATGGCGCATTCCTTCCTCTATTTGCAAGTGCGTGACGCACACGGCCTCCTCCTGTCCCCCTCCCCTCACTGCGTGTCGAAGCCGACACTAGTACTAAAGTCCTGTGTAACAATCGATGCCTCCGGCACACAATTCCTCGGTTTGCTTCCGGAATTTCCCCCAGAATAGGGGAAGTGCGCAGCCGCCGGACTGTGCCTTCTTCCTCCGCCTACGGCTGCCTTACGGGTGTGGCTCGCGCTTCTTCAACCATTGGTTCTCGTTGGTCGTGTGCGGAGATGCTGGACAAGAAATACATCCAATCAGCCGGAAACTGGGGACCATTCCCCGCTTCACCCATTCTCCGTCTGGCTATCTTCGCCGGTATCGCCGTCACCCTCGTCTCTCTCTTTGCTGCTTTGTATGTTCCTCACGGCCGCGAACTCACCGCTTTTGGCGACGGTCTTCAGACCGCGCTTACCGCCCTCGCCGCCATTCTGGCCTTCCAGAACATTCGCAAGACTCACTCCCGTTTGCGTATCTTCTGGTTCATCTTCTTCGCCGGCACTCTGGCGTTTACCGCCAGCAACGTCATCTGGTCCGTGCAGGAAATCTTGTTGGCACGCGATGTGCCGGATGTCCCGGTGGTCGACATCCTGCTTTTTCTGAAAATCGTCCCTCTCTCCGCCGCTGCCCTGATCGCCCCGGACCGCCAGGAACGCTCACGCTTCCGGGCCTTCGGTTTCCTCGATGTCGGCATCCTGATGGTCTACTCCTTCTATCTTTTCATGTTCGGAGTCTATGCGTTCCGCCTCGTGCCCGGAGCCACTGACCTCTACAATTTCTATTTCAATTTGGCGGACGCCATCGGTAATCAACTCTTCGCCCTTTGCACGGCCGTCGCTTTTCTGCGGGCGCAAGGGCGTTGGCGCACCGTCCATCTCCTGTATTTTGCCGGTGCCGCCTGTTACGCCCTGGCCTCCAATCTCAGCAACGTCGCTATTGATCTCGGCCGTTACTACACGGGAAGCCTGTACGACGTTCCGCTCGTAGCCGGTGAAGTTGCCCTCGTCTGGGTCGCGTTGGCCGGCAGAGATCCCCAACTGCAAACCAACGCCACTCAATTGCCGGCCGACGACGAAATCCGCGGCCACCATTCGTTTGCTGCTTCGCATCTCGCCATGTTGGTTGCGCTGTCCACTCCCCTCATCGGCGTTTGGTCCGTCGACCACTCCACAACCGTCGCGCTTCGTTCTTTCCGCATTGGCGCCACGCTGGTAACCATCTTCGTGCTGACGCTGCTGATCTCCCTCAAGCAAGACCTGCTGACCGCGGGCTTGATCCAATCGGTGGCCAGCCTGTCCACCACCTATCGCAGCATCAATCGTTTCAAGTCCCATCTGGCGCAGAGCGAAAAATTGACTTCGCTTGGCGAACTGGTCGCTCAGGTGGCGAATCAGATCAGAGGCTGCATGACCTCCATTCTCGATTCCTCTTCCCGCCTCGCTTCCCGCCCTGAAACTGAGTCGCGTATTCAGAGTATGGCCGGAAAGATTGGGAATCACGCGCAACGCACCGACGCCCTCTGCGAAAACATGCTCCATTTCGCCCAAGAGACTCCCCTGCGCCTGGCGCCCCTCGAGGTCAAGCCCCTGCTCGAAAGCGCATTGACGCTGAGCCGTGTTTCCAAGCTGGCCCATGTCGCCGTCGATCTGACTCAGATCGGCGACTGTCCCAGCGTGCGCGGCGATTCCAGCCAGTTGCTCCACGTTTTTCTTCAGTTGATTTCCAATGCCACCGATGCACTGAACGAGGTCGATGGCGGTACCCTCGACATCACCATCCAGCAGTCCAATGCGCACGTCCTTGTCGAATTCACAGATTCCGGGCCCGGCGTCAAGGAACCTAGCCGCGTCTTCGAGCCTTTCTACACCACCAAACCTGTGGGCAAGGGAACCGGCATGGGCCTCAGCACCTGTTACGGTATTGTTCAACAGCATGATGGCGGGATCTTTTGCCGCAATCGCGCCGAAGGCGGCGCTGTCTTCTCCATACTTTTGCCGATCGCCGTTCGGCCTCCCTCGGAGATGTCCTGCGATCCGACACTATTGACGGAAGGTGTTCTGTGAACATGCTTCCGCGTCAGAAACTCTATGTTTCCCTGGCCACCGGGATTTTCGCTATCCACCTGGTTGTCGCGGCTATCGCCAAACCGTCTTTCCGGCTCACCATGTTTGGCGATTCTGTTCCCATCTTGCTCTTGCTCTTTGCGATTCTCGCCGCCCGCGAGAATTTCCGCAGCATTGAAGGCATCCTCTCTATTTTCTGGAGGGTCTTCGCTGCCGGCCTGACCTTCCTCGCCTTGTCCCAGGCTTATTGGTATTACTACGACTGGCGCCGCCTGAATTCCTCGCCTTCACCGGTTCCCGGCGACTCTCTCTTCATCTTGGCCCACGTATTTTTTCTTTCGGCGTTGGCCCTTCGCCCTCATTCCTCCTCAGCCGGCCGCGACCTTCGCACGCGTAGCCTCGATTTCATCCTGCTTTCCTGCTGGTGGCTTTCCCTCTACGGCTATTTGAGCCTGCCCTGGCAGGTCCTATTCCGCGACTACGCGCATTACAACCCCAGCTATTACCTTCTCGCCTTGCTTCAGCACATTGTCATCGTCGTTGCTCTCCTGGCCCTCGCGCTGCGCAAGACCGCTGCGTGGAAGAGATTCTATTTTCTCCTTGCCGCCTCCTTTATCCTGATCGCCTCCGGCAACCTGCTCCTGAGCATTGCCATAGATCGCGGCTGGTATTACGCCGGGAGCTACTACGACACGCCCTTTTTCCTCGCCATTTACATGTTCTCCTTTATTGCCGGACTTGGTTCCTCGCTCCGTCCCAGCGAAGACACCACCCCGAATCGCGAACTCATTCAAAGCGTCTGGACCGCGCGCTTCGCCATGTTGGGTGTTCTGTCGTTACCCTTCCTTGCTCTGCTCGGGCTTTATCAGAAGGATGTGCCTCCGGCCATTGCCTCATTCCGGCTCAAGTTCATCTTTGAAGCCACCTTCCTCTTCGGCGTTCTTGTTTACCTCAAACTCGGCCTGGTGGCCCGCGAACTGGTGCGCTTGGTTCGACTGACTCGCGACTCCATCGCCAATCTCAAGACAGTCCAGCAGAAAGTCGTCCACACTGAGAAACTCATTGCCCTCGGGCGTCTCGCCTCTGGCGCCGCCCACGAAATCAGCAATCCGCTCACCGCGATCCTGGGCTATTCGGAATTGCTGACCGACATTCCCGCTCTTACCGACGACGATCGGGCCCAGGCGCGTTCTATCCAGCAACAGGTCCGCCGCGCCCAGGACGCTGTTAACAGCCTCCGCAACGTTTTGCGCCAGAACTCGGCCGCCTCCGTCGATAAAACCCCCGCATCCTGATACAGTCCTCTTCATCCATGTGGCGCCTATCGTTATTGGCACTCGAATGCGGATTCGTCTTTCTCGGCCTTCCGCTGTTGATCAAGTATCGCGTCCTGCCCAACTACCCCATCCCCTATCTCCTGGCCGCTGCTATCGCCGCCTTCGTCGTCCTTCGACAGGATTCCTCGTTCAACCCTTCAGTCCTCTTCGCCTGGGGAAACTACCGCCCCTTCCTCCCGCAGCTCCTCATCCGTGACACCGTCTGCCTCGTTTCATTAGGTCTCGCCGTGCGCGTCATGGCTCCTGACCTCTTGTTCTCCTTCGTCAAGCATCGCCCCGCCCTTTGGGCTGCCGTGATGCTCCTCTACCCTCTCCTTTCCGTTTACCCGCAGGAACTCATCTATCGGGCGTTCTTTTTCCACCGCTATGAGGCCCTATTCGGGTCCGGCTGGACCATGCTTTTCGCCAGCGCCGTGGCTTTCGGATTCGTGCACATCATTTTCGGCAACTGGCTCGCCGTCGGGCTCTGCGTCATCGGAGGCTTCCTGTTCTCCTTCACCTGCCACCAATCCGGGTCCCTTCTTCTCACCTGCCTCGATCACGCAATCTTCGGCAATTTCATCTTCACCATCGGCCTGGGCCAGTTCTTCTACCATGGCTCCCGGGTCTAGCCCCTCCCCCTTCTCGATTCTTTCCCACAACCGGCCTCCGACCAGTAGAATAGGAATGTATCTTCGCTTGGTCTTCGCGAATCGATACTTTCTGGCGGCCGGTTACGTATCCATCTGCAGGGAAACCAGACACTAAGGAGCAAGCCGCCGCATGGCGTCGCCACCACGAACTGAAAAGCCCGATTTGTCCTCCTTGCGCATCTCTGATGCCAAGCGCACCAAGGAGCGCTCCAGCAACCGCTGGATCTGGATCGTCGTCGGCGTCCTGCTCCTCGGCTTAGTGGGTGCCGCGGCCTTCGCCTTCCGTAACCGCGCTGTCGCGGTGGAAGTCGCTCCCGCTACCAAGCCTGCCACCGGCCCCGCCGGCGTCCTCAACGCCAGCGGTTATGTCACCCCGCGCCGCCGCGCCACCATCGCCGCCAAGATCACCGGCCGCGTTACCGGCGTATTCTTCGACGAAGGCACCCGCGTCACCGAGGGCCAGCTGCTCGCCACGCTGGACGATTCCGATGCTCGCCGCGCCCTCGATTCCGCTAAGGCTGACAGCGATTCCGCGCAAGCCGCCATCGCCGACTTTGAAGTCCAGCTCAAGAACGCCGAAATTGAGCTGCGCCGCACCCAGCAACTGGTAAAGGAAGGCGTGCAGACCCAGCAGGCTCTGGATTCCGCCACTACGGCTGCCGACAGTCTCCGAGCCAAGATCGCCCTTGCAAAGCAGCAGGTCATCGGCTCCGAAGCGCGCATCCGCGAGCAGCAGCAGAATGTCGACAATTGCACGATCCGTGCGCCCTTTGCCGGCATCGTCGTTTCAAAAGACGCGCAAGTGGGCGAAATGGTCTCGCCCATCTCCGCCGGAGGCGGCTTCACCCGCACTGGCATTGCCACCATCGTCGACCTCCACTCCAACGAAGTCGAAGTCGACGTCAGCGAGGCCTACATCGCCAAGGTTTCGAATGACCAGCCCGTGAACGCTTCGCTCGACGCCTATCCCGACTGGGTCATTCCCGGCAAGGTTCGCACCGTCATTCCCACCGCCGACCGCCAGAAGGCCACCGTGAAGGTTCGCATCTCCTTCACGGGGCCCGATCACAAAGCTCTAATGGATCCGGCCAAGGAGCCGCGCATCCTTCCCGACATGGGCGTGAAGGTCAGTTTCCTTGAAACCGCTCCCAAGGGCGATCCGAAAGAGAAGAAATCCGCTGCCGTGGCTCTGGTTCCCCAGAAAGCCGTTCACGAGGCCAACGGAGGCAAATATGTCTTCGTCGTCAAAGGCGAAGTTGTCGAACGCCGCGCCGTCACCACCGGCGAAGCCCGCGGCTCCGATATTGAAATTCTCGGTGGCATCGCACCGGAAGTTCAGGTGGTCGTTAACAGTCCCGAAACACTTCACGACGGACAATCCGTCCAGGTCCAGAAATAGGAGCGCTTTGCAATGGTCAAAGTCGATGGCAGCAATGCTTCCGGTCTGATCCAGGTCCGCGATCTCGACAAAACCTATCGCCGCGGCGGCGAGGAAATCCACGTCCTGCAGGGACTGAATCTCGACGTGGCCCAAGGCGAATTCGTCGCCTTCATGGGCCCTAGCGGCTCCGGCAAAACCACTCTGCTCAATCTTCTCGGCGGACTCGACGTTCCCACGCGCGGCAGCATCACCGTGGCCGGCGATGAAATCACCCATATGTCCGCCAGCAAGCTCACCGAATGGCGCGCACGTCACGTCGGCTTCATCTTTCAGATGTACAACCTCATTCCCGTTCTCACCGCGTTCCAAAACGTCGAGCTTCCTTTGCTGCTCACCAAGTTGTCGAAGGCCGAACGTCGCGCGCACGTCGAAACCGCCCTTTCTGTTGTCGGCCTTGCTGATCGCATGAACCATTTCCCGCGCCAGCTCTCCGGCGGGCAGGAACAGCGCGTCACCATCGCCCGCGCCATCGTTTCCGACCCCACCTTCCTGCTCTGCGACGAGCCCACCGGCGACCTCGACCGCAAGAGCGCCGACGAAATCATGGCCCTCATCGAAGAGTTGGTCGCCACGCACCACAAGACCGTTCTCATGGTCACCCACGATCCGGTCGTCGCCTCGCGCGCCCATACCACCTTGCACCTCGAGAAGGGAGTTCTCGTCGAAGGCAAGAAGCTGCCGCAATCCGTTCCCGCGGGAGGTGTGGCATGAAATTCTTCCGCATCATCTGGGCCAATCTCACGCGCAAGAAGGTCCGCCTGCTCCTCACCATTGGCTCCTTCGCCGTAGCCCTGGTGCTCTTCGCCTTCCTCGCCGTCGTTCGCGACGCCTTCAATCGCGGCGCCGATGTCGCCGGCGCGGACCGCCTCGTGGTCATCAACCGTACCTCGATCATCAATCTGATTCCGCTCTCCTATCGCGACAAAATCCTTCGCATTCCCGGCGTGAAGTGCGTCACCCACAACAACTGGTTTGGTGGCATCTATCAGGAAGAGAAAAACTTTTTCCCCCAATTCGTCATCGATCCGCAAAATCAGCGTGAAGTGTTTCCTGAATTGATCGTTCCCGATGATCAGTGGAAGGCATTCATCAACGACCGCCAGGGCGCCATCGCCGGCGCGAAGACCGCCGAACGCTTCCATTGGAAGATTGGTGACCGCATTCCCATCAAGACCACTCTCTACGGCGGCGGTTCCTGGGAATTCAATCTGGTCGGTATCTATCACGGCAAGCGTCCTCAGGACGACGAAACCCAGTTCTGGTTCCAGTGGGATTATTTCGAAGAGCGCATTCCACAGGCCATCAAAGGCCAAATCGGCTGGTACGTCCTTCGCGTCAATAATCCCGACGACTCTCCGCGCATCGCCAAAGCCATCGACGCCGAATTTGCCAACTCCCCCAACGAAACCAAGACGCAAACCGAATCCGCCTTTGCCGCCAATTGGGTCAAGCAATTCGGCAACATTCAGACTCTCATCGTCACCATCGGCACCGTCGTCTTTTTCACCCTCATCCTCGTCACTGGCAACACCATGGCCATCTCCGTTCGTGAGCGCACTTCCGAGCTCGCCGTCTTCAAGGCCATCGGCTTCTCCGACCGCTTCGTCCTGTTCTTCGTTCTCGCCGAAGCCTTTTCGATCGCCGTCATTGGCGCGCTCATCGGCGTCTTGATCGCGTACCCATTCATAAAAGGGATTGGGCAAGCTCTAAGCGGTCTGCTGCCCAGCATTGTCCTTTCGCCGGGTATGCTCCTGTTCGGATTCGCTATTGCAGTCTTTACCGGATTTTTGAGCGGCCTGCTGCCAGGTTTGGGTGCCATGCAATTGCGCGTCGTGAACGCCCTGAGGAGAGTCTGATCCATGATCAGTAAACTCGTCTTTGGCCTGCTGATCACGATCTTAGCGATTGTTGCATTGCTGCTCATCTTAACGGTCGTATTCGGCATCCTCGCCGGGCTGCTCGCGCCGTTCCTCGGCTCTGTCCCCGTCTCGTACAATTTCCGCAGCATCCGCGCGCGGTGGACGTCCACCATCGTCGCCATCCTCGGTATCGCCGGCACCGTCGGCGTTTTCGTCGCCATGCTCTCGCTCGCTCGTGGATTCAAAGCCACGCTGGTCGCTTCGGGTTCGCGCGATAACGCGCTGGTCATGCGCGCCGGCTCCTCTTCCGAGATGATGGGCGGCATCACCCTTGAATCCATCAAGGTTCTGCAGGATGCTCCCGGCATCGCTCGCGACGCATCAGGCAGCCCCTTGCTCACCCAGGAAGTCGTCGGCGTCATGCCCTTTCCCCTGATCACCACCGGTACCGACGCGAACGTGCAGGTTCGTGGCGTTGCTCCGAATGTCCTCGAGATCCGCAAATTCGTAAAAATCAAACAGGGTCGCATGTTCCAGCCCGGCATGAACGAGCTCGTCGTCGGCAGCAATGCGACCAAGACTTATGCGGGCCTGAAGCTCGGCAATAAAGTCGATTTCGCCGGCGGTCATTGGGAAATCGTCGGCATTTTCGACGCCGGCGGCTCCGCCTTCGACTCCGAAGTTTGGTGCGACGCCCAAATCTTCAATCAGGTGCTCAAGCGCCCCGCAAACATCTTTCAGTCCGCCACCATCCATCTCACTTCGCCGGACCAGTTTCAAACTTTCAAAGACGCTGTTACGTCCGATCCGCGCATGAACGTCGACGTCTGGCGCGAAGTTGATTACTACGCCAAGCAATCCACAACCATGACCCGCCTCATCACCGTTCTCGGCGGATTGGTCGCCGCTATCATGGCTATCGGCGCTGTCTTCGGCGCGCTCAACACCATGTACTCCGCTGTCTCCGAACGGGGCCGCGAAATTGCCACTATGCGCGCAGTCGGCTTTTCGTCCTGGATGGTGATTCTCTCGTTTCTCTTCGAGGCTCTGGTAATCTCGTTCCTCGGCGGAATCATCGGCTGTCTCGTGGTGCTGCCGCTCAACGGCTGGACCACCAACACCATGAACTTCCAGACCTTTTCGAACCTGGCCTTTGCCTTCAAAATCACCTTTGACTTGTTGGTGATGGGCGTGATCTTCGCCCTGGTGATGGGTGTGCTCGGCGGCCTGCTGCCCGCCATCCGTGCAGCGATTCAACCCGTAGCTGTCGCCCTGCGCGAACTCTAGTTCGGAGTGCGGCTTGCCCTGAGTGCGGATCCCGAAGGGCGATTTATCGCGGCTTTACAGCCGAAACGCCGCCAACCACTGTCGTCCTGAGGCGCTGATTTCTAGCGCCGAAGGATCCCAGCCAATGCGTTCAGCACCGACTCAAAGTGGAAGCACGTGGGCCGAGATTCGTCATTCCGAGCACAGCGAGGACCTCCGCCCCATCGCGCGCGCAGTTCGCGCGGTGAATCTCTCTTCGGTGCCAGCCCCGGTGCATCCGCCCTAAAACTCTTTCTCTTCAATCCTGCGCTTCTCCGGATTGTAATCGCAATACCGCACCCACGTCGGCCGTACCACAAAATAAGTAATCCCCGGCCAACTCTCGCGCGCCGGTCCGTCGCGAAACGCCGCGAAATACACCTTCTTGTATCGTGCGAGTTCTGCGCCCTCTAGTTCCTGCGCAACTCCTTCGTACTGCACGGTAATTTCGCTGGTGCAGCCAATCACCCATGCTACCCGCGGGTTTTTCTTGAGATTTGGATACTTTCGCGAAGTTTTGACCGTATCGAAAACGATTTCCAGTTCCGGCGTGACCGCAAATCCCATCAGCGCCGCCTCCGGCTGCCCTTCCGCATTCACAGTCGACAATACCGCCAGCCGTTCGCTATTCATGAACTGATACACGTCATCCACGTTCAAGCGCGGCTCCTCCGCAAATGGCGCGGCTCAGTCCGTCACTTTTGCCCACGTCTTGTCCGGATTGTATTCCGTCATTGCGCCGGCGATTTCCCCGGTCTTGTCTCCGAGGTCTTTCTGATACACGACCCCGTTCTGATTGATGATGAACGTCATCACGCCGCTCACGCGGTATTCCGACGGGTACGCCACCAACGCCACTCCGCCCGTCAGGTTGCCGTCCACCAGGTAACTCTTCGCGCCTCCCCGCGCCGCGGCTCCCTGTGCCTTCAGGATCCGGTACAGGTAGCCGTGGTACGGTTCCGCCTTGCCACCCAGACCCTCCGGCGAGTACCCATGTCCTCCGGCCTCGGCAAGGAACGGTCCTGCCGGGCTGGCAGGTTCGTCTTCTTTGGTCTCCCAATACAATCCATCCTGCTTGCCCGGCGTGCTCATCAATCTCTGCGCGTAGATTCCCGTCGGCAATCCGTCATGGCCCTCCGCCACATAGTCCTTCTGCGCATCGATGAATCCCCGGCACGCACCGATCGCTCCCAGTTCGTTGTGTCCGATGCGCCGGTAGAGCAATTCCTCTTTGCCGGCCGCCGTGTCGAATCGCCACTTCCCGCCGTCATTCACGATCGGGATCGGCAAAGGCCAGTCGTTGGCGCCCACTTGCAGGATCTGCGTCTTGTCGTCCTGCGCCACCAGGCTGTGCTTCGTCTTATACGCTTTCACGAAGCCCGCCATGCCTCTTTTGTCCTGCACCGCGTCGCCGGAATACACCAGGTCTTTTCCTTCATCGCCTAACACCGAGACGATTTCATCCTGGTTGCCATCTGCCGACGCCTGATACAGCGCTTGCGCCGCTTCCGCCGGAGTCGCGAAGGTCTTTTGATCCGCTGCGCGTCCCGGAATCGCCGTAAATAGAATACCTGCACAGACTGCAATCATCAGTTTCTTGCCGTGCATCGTCATTTCCCTCGATGAATGGATTCTGCGCATGGCTACTTCTTCCTCCCCGCCGGCGCATGAGCCGGAGCGGCCTTTGTCGCTCCCATGCTGGAGTGTCCGCGGTTGCTCGCGGCTTGATCCGTCTTGGGACTGCTCGCGCCGTTAAACGCGCCCCCCTTGTTTTGCGGGCGGCTCGCGGGCTGTTGTGCTGGTCGCGCCGCCGGCTGATTCGCCGTTGATGGCCTGCTTGCCGACTGATTGCCTGTCGAAGGCCGGTTCGCCGGTTGATTCCCCGCCGACGGGCGCGCCTCTGCGTTGCCCGCGGACGGCCGATTGTATTGTTGATTTCCAGTCGTCGGTCGGGTGCCACCCGGTTGTCCGAATCCGCGGTCGCCCGAGGGACTGCGCGTCGGCTGCGTTCCCGCATTCACGCGATTGCCCGCGCCTGCGTTCGCACCTCCCGCACCGGGGCGCGCTTGTCCGCCGCCCGCCGGCTGCTGTCCGGCGGTTGCCTGATTTTTCCCTTTGTACGTCGACTGCCCCTTCCAATTGTTCGCATCATTGGTGCCGGGCGCCGGGCGAGTCCCTAAATTCGCGTTCCCCGCATTCCCTTGCCCCGGCCGTCCCTGCGCGTTTCCGGTCGCCGGCCGCGTGCCCGCGTTCACATTGTTCTTCGGCTGATACGTCGCACCCTGTTGCCGCGTAGCCGGCCTGTTCCCCATGCTGTTGGCATACACGCCGCCAGGCTTGTTGTTGTACGGCACGGGCCGTGGCTTGTAATTCGGGTTCAAGTTGTTGTTGTTGTTAAACCGGTTGTAGTAATTGTTGCTGTTATTGATGTAGATGTTCGTGTTGCCGTAATGCACCGGCCGGTTGTAGTAGCCCCCGCCGTGCCAGCCGCCATAGTAGTGCGGATAATACGGTGGCGGGTAATATGGCCGCGGCCCGTACCACACTCCGCCGTAGCCCCACGCCGGATAGTAATAGTTATTGCTGTTGATCGCTGCCCCCACGGCAACTCCCGCGCCGAAGGAGAGCAGTCCAATCAGCACCGCCGTTCCCGTGCTCACACCGGATTTTTCCTGTACCACCGTCGTCGAGCTGCTGCCCGAAGTCGCGGGAGCCGGGCTGCTGGTTGTCGTCGTCGTTGTCGTCGCGCCGTTCGGCGAAGTGGTGGTCGTCGTTGTGCTGTATACCCGGCTCGGATCGTAACTCGGCACATACACAACCTTGGGATCGGTCGGCTCCAGCTTTACCACCTGCTGTCCCTGATCCTGTGTCACGTCTACTTTCATCTGCGGCGAACTCTTTAGTGCCCCGTTATCCACCGCCTGTGCCCGCAGCCGCTGCACGGACTCCAGCACCGCTTTCGGATTTCCCTCATACGCGGAGCCCAGCTGTTTCGTCCAGTCGAACTGCGTGCACATCAGATCCACAACCGTAGGATAGTGCAGCAGCGCCTGCATCACCGGCGTGAATCCGGCCTTTTGCGACGCCTGATCCAGCGCCGCTTCCTTCAGGGTTCCATGGTTGTCCGTGGCCAGCCAATTTCCGCCGTCCATTACTTGTTGCGGATCCACTGCGGACTGCAGCATCACCGCCAGCACCGGATCTGGATACAGCGCGATAGGTGCCAGCAATTCGTCCAGTCCGTCGGCGGTCAGGTTCACTGGCGGCAGTTGCGTCTGGGAAGAGGCGTCCGCCGGTGCGCTCGGTGCTGCCGGCTCAGCCTGAGCCCCAGGCGCTTGCGCTGGCGCCTGTCCCTGCGCGTCGGGTTGTTGTGTCTGCGCTGCCGCCACCGGCGCGCTTTTATTCGATCCGCATGCATCCAAGCCGCTGGTACCGACGATCAACGCGAAGGTGGTAACCCACGAAAAACACTGATTCATTCGGTTCATAAGTCCTCAGTTGAACAGGCGCTGTCGGACCATCATCTTTTTTGATGGATTGCGCCTGGTAGTGGAGCAGTCTCTACGGGGCGGCGTGAGAGTAGCAGGCTTCACCCGTCAGGCGAGGATAGCACAGATTCATCAGCGGGGAATTCGCGAATGGGCGAAACCCGGCCGAATCCCCGCACTACCGGCTAGTTCGCCGCGCCTGCCTTCGTTCCAGGCGTGCCCGTTTCCGTCGTCATCGCGCCCACTGCGCGGAATCGCACCAGCAACATCGTCAGGTCATCCGCCTGCCTCGCTCCCCGCGCGAAATTCTCAACCGACTCCAACACCGTCTTCTGGATCTCATCCAGCGGCATGTCGTTCTTGCCCGTCAATACGCCCCGCAGCCGCCCCACTCCATACAGTTGCTCGTCAGGGTCCATCGCTTCCGTCACGCCATCGCTATACAACACCAGCGTGTCGTTGGGTTCCAGCTGCAGCTTCGCCGTGCAGAATTCCGCTTCCGGCACCAACCCCACCGGGAACGACCCTTCCGTAAAAGCTTCCTCGGCGGTTTCATTGCGCAGCAGCACCGGCGAGGGATGCCCGGCGTTGATGTACTCCAGCCTGCCGGCATCATCGATGATTCCGAAAAACATCGTTGCGTACCGCCCCACTTCCACGTGATCACACAGAAAGCGGTTCACATGATTCAGCACGCGCGCCGGATCCGTGCCCAGCGTCATGCCCGAGAGCGCGCCCTGCAGCATCGTCGTCACCAGCGCCGCGCCCAGCCCTTTTCCGCTCACATCCGCCAACAGGAACGCTGTCCGCCGGTCGTCCAGCGGGAACACGTCGAAGTAGTCTCCGCCCACCGATAAGCAGGGGAAGTTCACGCCCGACACCGCGATGTGCGGATAGTCGCGGAAGTTCTTTGGCAGCAGCGCTTGTTGAATGTCTCGCGCGATTCCGATTTCCTGCTCCAGCCTCTGCCTTTCGCGCTCGCGTTCCACCAGCCGCGCGTTATCCAGGATGCTCGCCGCGTCGGCCGCCAGCGCGTCCAGGATCTGCCGGTCCAGTTTCGAAAACGCCGTGGGCCGCTTGGAATCGAGATACAGCACGCCGAGAAATTCCCCGCGCGTCACGTTGGTCGCCGATTCGCTGCTCGCGCGCGAACTCGCATACAGCGGAATCACCACCACCGCGCGCAACCCCTGCGCCACGATGCTGGCCGCGGCCTGCAGGTTCTGCTCCGCCTGCTCGATGTCTTCGGTAATCACCGGCAACTGTTTCTTGATCGCCAGTTGGATCGCCGTCTGGCTGGGCGTCATGCTCTCGGGAGGCAACCGCTGCCCACCGCTGCGTCGCGCTAGCCGCACCCGCAGCCGTTCCGTGATCTTTTCGCTCGGCACGTCGACTGCTTCTTCCAGCAATCCACGGTCCGCGTCCGTCACCGCCACCGCATGGTCGATCATCTTCGCCAGCACCGAATCCAGCGGCAGTTGCGAGTGCAGCAGGGAAGTGGCTTCCAACAGCAGATTCAGCTTGCGCAGTCCCCCACCCGTCGACGACTCCGAACTCGTCATATGGTCGATGCGGGTCAGCAACTGCGGAATGGCTTCATCCGAAGTGCCCGTCGCCGCACGGAAAATCACCTGGTACGAATCTTCCAGCCCGAACGTAATCACGTCGCCGTCAGTTAACGGCCGGCTTTCCACTTTTTCGCCATTCACGAAAATTCCGCGCCGCTGCCCGCGGTCTTCCATGTAGTAGCGGTTCGCTTCCTGCACGATCGCTGCGCAGTTACGCGAGATGCGCCGGTCCGTTAGCTGTAAGTGGTTTCCGGTCTCGGCCCCGCGCCCGATCAAGAATGGAGTCTGCGTCACGCGCACGTACTTCCGCGCGCCATCCGGCGAGATGACCTCCAAGACCGCCTCTGCCTGTGCCAGCGATTCCGTCATTCTACGTCCGCCTTGCCTTCCCTCACTAAGCCGCGCATTGTAACACGCAAGCCCCGCTTTTCCTTACCCCTTGCTTCGCCTACCCAACCCCGCCACAATAACCGGTAGTCCGCCACCGCCTGGATGTGATTCCCGTTGAGGAGCGAATGCCATGCTGATTCCGGCTGCCATGCCGCCACTTGATATTCGCGCCCTGAAGGCTGTCGTTTTCGTCGGCACTGAACCCTCTCACGCCGACCCCGTCGTACCGATTCTCATCGCCTCCATCTTTATTACCCTGGGCGCCGCGATCGGCGGCCTGCTCATGAAATGGGTGAAACAGCCCGCGGTTCTCGGAGAACTCCTTGTCGGCGTGGCTGCCGGAAACCTGGGCTATTACTTCGCTAATCCTACTCTCACGGTTCTCCGCGAAGGTGACAATCTTTCACGTATCGCCCATCTTGCCCTGACCGGGCCCTACAACCTCGGCCAAGCCACCCTGAAGATCCTCCCTCCCGGCCCGCACACCGATTTGATCGCTCAGCTTCTGGCCGGTCCTCAGGGCCAGACCTATATCTCCATCTTTGCCTTCATCGACATCGTCTCCCGCCTCGCCATTCTTGTTCTCCTCTTCCTGGTCGGCCTCGAAATCAGCCTCGTCGAAATGAAGCGCGTCGGCAAATACGCCACCTACGTCGCCTTACTCGGTATCGTCGCCCCCATGCTCCTCGGCATGGGCGTCATGAAACTGCTGCACCCCGACGGTTCCCTGGCCGCGGATCTCTTCATCGGCGGCATTCTCACCGCCACCAGTGTGGGCATCACTGCCCGGGTTCTGCGAGACCTCGGCCGCGACAGCACCGAAGAAGCCCGTATCATTCTTGGTGCCGCGGTGATTGACGATGTTCTCTGCCTCATCGTCCTCGCTGTCGTCAGCGGCCTCGCTGTCACCGGCACCATCAGCCTCGTCTCCATCGCCATCACTACCGGCAAGGCCGCGCTCTTCCTCGTCGCTTCTCTCGGCATCGGCATCTGGCTCACCCCCAAAATCGTCCGCCGCCTCGCCAGCGCCGGTGTTCACAATCTCAAGCTCCTCTTCGGGGTGAGCTTCGCGCTTCTCCTGGCCTGGCTCGCCAACGTCGCCGAACTTGCCACCATCGTCGGCGCCTTCGCCGCCGGCATAATCCTGAACAGTTTCTTCGACAAGGAAGTCGGCGGTATCTCGCTTCACGCGTTACTCACTCCCATCGAATCCTTGCTGGTGCCGCTATTCTTCGTGTGGATGGGAATTCAGGTCAAGCTCGAAACCATGGCCAGCAAAGACGTCCTCATCGCCGGCCTGGCCCTCACCGTCGTTGCCATTGTCGGCAAAGTCGTCGCCGGCTGGGGTTGCCCTCCCCGGATGAACCGTCTCGCCGTTGGTTTCGGCATGATGCCTCGTGGCGAAGTGGGTCTGATTTTTGCCGGAATCGGCAAAGGAATCGGCGTTGTCAACGAGGGCTTGTTCTCCGCCGTGGTGCTGCTGGTGATGCTCACCACCGTTCTCGCGCCGGTCATGCTGCGCATCACCATGGGCGTGAATCCGAACGCTTCAGTAACACCCGCCGATTCGCACTCGGCGCATTAGACGCTGGCCCCTGTTGTGGCCTTTAGCTTCGGCGGGATTCCGTGTTCACCGGCTCGCCGCCAGCCGCCTCTCCACATAATCGTTGATATACGCATCAAAAACTTCATCCAGTTTTTTCGTCAGCGGTCCGGTTTTTCCGCCTCCTACTTCGCGCCCGCCTATTTCTTTCACCCCGATCACATTGCGGTTCGTCGACGTCACGAAAACCTCTTCTGCCGAATACAAATCTTCCAGCCTCAAGGTTTGCTCCACCACGCTCGTTCCGGCATCCGCAGCAATCTCCATCAATACACCGCGCGTCACTCCTTCCAGGCATCCCGAACTCAGCGGCGGTGTGATCACCCTCTCACCCTTCAACGCAAAAATATTCGCTGCCGTACATTCACTCACTTCGCCCCGTTCGTTCAGCAGCACCACTTCGTCGTATCCCTGGCGATGTGCTTCCGCCGACGCCCACACGCTATCCAGCCACGAAGTCGTCTTTACGCCCGCCAGTGGCGATGCCGCGTGCCTTCCATGTTCCCGTACCGACAAACGCACCATCTCCGGGTACTGCGGCAGGTCCGCAGTCGTGATCACCAGGTCCACGTCTGGCATCTTTTCGTCGCTTCTCCATCCCCCGACCGTGTTCCACACCAGGTAGATCCGGGCGCATCCTTCCTGCACTTTGTTCGCGCGGATGACGTCTTGCAGGTACACTCGCACCTTGGCGCCCGTCAGCGTCAGCGGCAATCGCGTGGTCGCCGAATCCCTCTCCAGCCTCCGCCAGTGCCGCTCGTACGCGAACGCCTCTCCCCGGACAATTCGTAGCGTTGTAAACAATCCCCACCCGCAGATCAGCCCCGCCTGCCCGGGTGACCATCTGGTCTTTTCCACCGGCTGGACCTGGTCATTGTGAAAAACGTAACGATGAATCACGGCTCTCCCGTCCCTCTGCCCTTGAACACCTGCTTCCATGCATTGTACCGGAAACCTCTAGGCGTGACTCCTATCACATCGAATTGCCTGTCCAAATTGCCACAATTTACCTGTGAAATTGCCACCCGCAACGCGTCTCCGGGCCGCCTCTCAGATCTTCTTTTTGCTGCTGTTCTTCGTTCTGCTGCTCCGCACCGACTTCCGCGCCTCGCCTTCGGGTTCCAGCGACGACTTGCACCTCACCTCGCCCGTTAAGCTCTTTTTTCAGATCGATCCCTTGGTCGGAATCTCTAACGCTCTCGCCACTCGCGCACTTTACCAAGGACTTTTCTGGAGCCTGCTCATCCTCATCCCCACCTTCTTCCTCGGCCGTTTTTTCTGTGGCTGGGTCTGTCCCATGGGCACGCTCAACCACTTCTTCGGCAGCCTCAAATCCGAATCCAGGCGCGGCAAGCAGCTCATCGAATCCAATCGCTATAAGCGTTGGCAGGCCACCAAGTATTACCTGCTCATCGCCGTCCTCGTCGCCGCTATCTTCGGCACGGCCATTGTCGGCTGGCTCGATCCCTTCTCTTTGCTCACCCGCTCCCTCGGTCTTTCCATCTTTCCCGGCCTCTCCTATCTGACCAACTCCGTCCTGCGCGCGGCTGAAACCAGCGCCTTTTCGCCCCTCGCCTTCGCCGGCGGAATCCTTCATGCCATTCTCAATTTCACCATCTTGGGCCTCAAGCAGTCCCACTTTCGGCAGGGCTTCTTTCTCGGACTCATCTTCGTGTTTCTCCTCGCTCTCAATCTTCGCGTTACGCGTTTCTTCTGCCGCGCCCTCTGTCCTCTTGGTGCTCTCTTCGGCCTCGTCTCCCGCTGGTCCATTCTTGGCCTGCAAAAGCATCCCGTCGCCTGTGACAACTGCAACCGTTGCCTGCTTCATTGTCAGGGTGGCGACGACCCCATCGGCGGCGTTCCCTGGCACAAAGCCGAATGCCATCTCTGCCTGAATTGCATCGAGCAATGCCCGCACCATGGCCTCGAATTTAAGTTCTTCCCGGGAGGCCACACGCTCGAAGCTCCCAGCTTGCCTCGGCGCCGCCTCCTCACCGGCCTTGCCGCCGGCGCCGCGGTCGTTCCCCTGCTGCGCGCCACTCCTTCCTTCTCCGCGGAGAAAAGTGACCGCCGCGTCCGTCCTCCTGGCGCCGTCGAAGAATCGGATTTCCTGGCCCGCTGCATTCGTTGCGGTGAATGCATGAAAGTCTGCCCGAACAACGCGCTTCACCCCTCATTTTCGGAAGCTGGTCTTGAAGGCATCTGGACACCCGTGCTCGTCGCGCGCATCGGCTATTGCGAGCCCAGTTGCGTTCTCTGCTCCGAAGCCTGCCCCACCGGCGCTATCTGGAAGATCACCGCCAAGGAAAAAGCCTGGTCTGTCGGCGTTTCCTCGGACTCCAAGCCCATCCACATCGGCACCGCTTTCTACGACCGTGGACGCTGCCTCCCTTGGGCCATGGCCACGGAATGCATCGTCTGCGAAGAGTGGTGTCCCACCTCGCCCAAAGCCATCTACCTCCAGTCCGCGGAGGTCATCGACGCCGGCGGCCAGACTAGAATTCTCAAGCAGCCGCGCGTCGACCCCTCGCGCTGTGTCGGTTGCGGCGCCTGCGAGTATGCCTGCCCTCTGCAGGATCGTCCCGCCGTCTATGTCACCAGCATCGGCGAATCCCGCTCTGCCACGAACCAGATTCTCCTCAATCAGCGAAAGAAAAAGGCCCGCTCGTGAAGAACCCGTCTTTTACTCACTCAACGTTTATCCTTGCTCTGCTCGCCGCTTCCGCGGTCGCCGGATGTCGGCAGCACGCTGCTTCGCCTGCCAGGTTATTTCCCACATCGGCTCCCGGCTGGTCCATGTCCCCGGAAGTTCGCACTTTTTCTCCAGACCAGCTTTCCGAGTACATCGATGGCGACGCCGAAAAATATCTCAAGGCCGGTGTGAAGAGTACCTCCACCGCCGACTACAAACTCAACAACCAGATCCAGGTCGTCGTCGATGTCTACACCATGTCCTCGCCCGCCGCCGCGAAGACTATCTTCGACTCCGAACCCGCCATGGACGCGCAAACCCCCACCCTCGGCGATGCCGCGCGTCTCTACACACAAAGTTTGATTTTCCGTAAAGGGCCCTATCTGGTTCGTATGGTCGCCTATCAGGAAGCGCCGCAGTTGCCGCTCGCGCTGCTCGATCTCGGCCATGCATTCGAATCCAAGTTTTCTCGCTAGGAGGCTGTTGCCATGACAAACATGCCCGAAAAAACCCGCCGCGATTTTCTCAAGGAATGCGCCATCGGCGCGCTCGCCGCCGGCGCTGCTCCGCTCGCTTTCGCCCGCGACGTTAATCCCACCTCTGCCAACCAGCCGAAATCCAAAGTCGTCATCGCGCGCGACGCCGCTCTCTTCGGCTCGGGCGCGAACCCGGAAGCTGCCCGCGTCGAAAAACTTCTCGATCGCGCCATGCAGGCTTACGCCGACTCCTCCGACCCTGTCGCCCCATGGAAGAAGCTCTTCAAGCCCAACGAAGTCGTTGGCCTCAAGGTCAATACCATCGCCGGCCCCGGCCTTTCCACTCATGTCGTCCTCGTCGAGGCCATCTGCGAGCGCCTCCAGCAAGCCGGCATCAAGCCCGCCAACATCGTCGTCTGGGATCGCACCAACGGCGAACTCGACCGCGCCGGCTACACACTCTCCAGCGATCCCAACCGCGTTCGCTTCGTCGGCACCGATTCGCAAGACATCGGCTACGACGGGACCCTACTGTCCTACGGCGTCGTCAAAACGCGCCTCTCGAATGTCCTCGCCCGTACCTGCGACGCCATGATCAATGTGCCCATCCTCAAGCACCATAGCGGTGCCGGCGTCACCCTCGCCCTGAAGAACATGTATGGCGTCAACAACAATCCCGACAAACTGCACGCCAATAATTGCTGCCCCGCCATCGCCGACATCAACATGCTCCCGCCCATCCGCAATAAGTTCCGCCTCATCGTTGCCGATGCCATGACCGGCTGCTTCGAGGGCGGCCCGATGTTCAAGCCGCAATATGCTTGGCGGTACAACGGCATCCTCGTCGCCACCGACCCCGTTGCCATCGATCAGACCGCCTGGGACATCATCGAGCGCAAGCGCGCCGAGCGCGGTCTGAAGACGCTGCAGCAGGCCGGTACTCCGCCGAAATACATCGCCGTCGCCGCCAATTCCGAGCATCGTCTCGGCACCGACGACCCCAGCCGCATCGCGCTCCAGGAGGTTTAGCCTTTGGCGAACTCACATCACCAAGCCGATGCTGCGTCTTCGCCGCTCGTCGATCGCCGCGCGGCGCTTCTTCGCCTCTTGCGTCTGGCTGGTCTCAGCGCGGGTACTGCCGCCGCAGGCTACTGGCTATCCACGCGTTCCGCGAAGCCCACCGATGCTCTCGTCGCCGGGGCTCGCCGCGATCACACCATCGCCGCGAATCCGCAATTCCCGGATCTCACCGTTGTTCACGATGGCGCGCCCGCGGCCATGGTTCAGCGCGCGCTTCAGGAACTGGGCGGCATCCAGCGTTTTATTTCGCGCGCCGACGTGGTCATCGTAAAACCGAATATCGCCTGGGACCGCACTCCCGAACAGGCCGCCAACACCAATCCCGAAGTTGTCGCCGAACTCGTTCGCCAGTGTTGGTCTGCCGGCGCCAAAAAAGTCATCGTCACCGACGTCAGCTGCAACGATCCCCGCCGCTGCTTTGAGCGCTCCGGCATCGCCGCGGCCGCTCGCCAGCTGGGCGCCGAAATCCTTCTCCCCGCGTCCGAGAAATTCAAGGAAGTCGATCTCGGTGGCGATATTCTACAGAACTGGCCGGTCTATCAGCCATTCCTCGAGGCCGACAAAATCATTAACGTCCCCATCGCCAAGCATCATAGCCTCACCGGCTGCACGCTCGGGATGAAGAATTGGTACGGCATCCTCGGCGGCCAGCGCCACCGCCTCCATCAGCGCATCCACGAAAGCCTTGCCGATCTCGCCGATTTTGTGCGCCCGACGCTCACTCTCGTCGATTCTTATCGCGTGCTTCTGCGCAATGGCCCGACCGGTGGGAATCTCGAAGACGTTCTGCTGAAAAAGACGCTCGTAGCCGGAACCGACCCCGTGGCTCTCGATGCGTATGTCGCCAAAGCCTACTGGAACCTGGAACCCTCTGCGCTTCCTTATTTGAAAATGGCCGCAGATCGCGGCCTCGGTTCACTGCAGTTTGAAAAATTACGCACTCAGATCGTGGCGCTCGGCTCGAATTCCTGATCGCTACTTCGCGGCCCACGCCGAAAGCAGTTGCACCGCAATTCCAAAGCGTCCTTCAGCCAACGTATCCACGCGCACAACTTGCCCGAGATACTCCCGGTCCTGCGGATCGCGCGGCGCATGGTGCGGCACGGCCACAAATAACCGCATGCCTTCGCTATAAGCGCGCTTTTGGCTCACGAAATAAATCCCGTCCTTCGACACGTTCATCGTCACACTGGTTTCTTCAAACTGCGGGTCGTCCGGGTCCGAGGGGCGCACCTTCACCGGCTGGCCAATCTTAATCCGGCGGCTTCGTCGCCGTTCTTGAGGACTGAGGGGGGGCATGTAACCAGTTAATCACGGCAACTCACTTTCGGCGAGCCGCACGTGCCGAAAACGATATGTCCGTGAAATATCCGCCGTTTCACTGTGCGCCCGACCCGTTAAACAATTGAAACTCGCGTATGTGCGCTTCCGAGGACGTCGATAGCAACTCCAGCCGCACTCGTTGCGTCGTTACCGCCGGAAACGTATCAATCTTCTTGTGCCCGATTGCCTGGCCTTCCGCCACGCGCTTCCACTCTCTTCCTTCTAAAACCTCGATCGCATATTTCTGCACGTGCTGCCCGTCGTTCAGCCATTCCATGGTCAGCGCGCGGTCGATCGTCACCGGCTTGGGAAACGCCACCTCAATCCTCGCGGTGTGCGATCCGGTGGCTGCCGACCAGAACGTCTCCGCGTCTCCGTCGATCGCCTTTTCGCCCGCGCTTTGTCCGTGTTCCTCCTTCACTAAATTGTGGCTGTACAATTTTCGGACCGCGTCGCCAAACTCTTTGAGCCGCGCCGCATCCTCCGCCGGTACCCGCCCCGTGTTATCCGGCGCGATTCCCAGCATCAACTGCGCACCATGCCCCACCGTCTGGTTGTAGAGGTCCACCATCTCGCTCAGACCTTTCAGGCTCCCTTCATCCTTTGGGTGCCAGAACCAGTGCAGCTTCCGCAGTGGCGTATCCGCCTCCACCGGTCTCCATCGCAAATATCCCGTGCGGTCCACCACGTTCCAGTTCTCGTACGGCACCGTTCCCGCTTCGTTTCCCACCCACCGCAGATCCGCTGCCCGGTACAGCGCCACGTCCGCAAACACCAGCGTGTTCGGCTGCCACATCCTCAATTCCTGCACAATCTTGTCGAAATCGTAAGTGTGCCCCGAGCTCCCCGCGCCGTCCATCCAGAATTCCACCAGCTCGCCATACTGCGATGCCAGTTCATCCAGCTGTCCCAGGTAATATTTGTCGTACGCCGGTGGATCCGCGTACCGGGGATCGTGCCGGTCCCATGGCGACAAATAAATCCCGAACTTCAACCCATTGCGCCGTGCTGCCTCCGCCACCTCGCGTACCACGTCGCCTTTCCCGCCCTTCCATGGGCTGCTCTTCACGCTGTAGTTCGTCAGCTCGCTCGGCCACAAGCAGAATCCATCGTGGTGCTTCGCCACCATCACCACATATTTTGCTCCCGCCGCTTTCACCGCGTCTATCCACTGCTGCGGATCGAAATTCGACGGGTTGAACACGCTCGGCTCCGCCGTTCCATCGCCCCACTCGCGATCCATGAACGTGTTCGGCCCGAAGTGGAAGATCGCTCCGATTTCCATGTCTTGCCACGCCACCTGCTGCGGGCTCGGCTTGATCTCCGAAAAATTTTGCGCCTTCGTCTTGGACGGTATCATGAGTTCGCAAAACAAAAGGAAGAGCAGGGAAGTGCAAACACAGCGGTTCCAAAGGAAGGCCATCGTCGCGAACCTCGATCAACTCGCCGCCATTGTAGGTACCACCTCGGAAATCTGTCAATGAAGGTCGCATTTTCTCCTAAAACGTTTTAAATTACCCTTGCAGGCGTGTGCCGCCGCTCCGCGATCGTCCGCATTCTCCGCACGCCCCAAAATTCGCACCACACCGAGGAATTCCATGCGCCTATTTCTTCGCTTTCTTTTATCCGCCGCGTGTTTTCTGGTTCTGCTTCCATTTGCCTCGGCACAAGACGCCAAAGTGCTCACCAATCAGGTTGGCTATGAAGCCGCCGGCCCGAAACACGCCGTCATTCAGGCCAGCGCGGCTGACAATTTCACCTCCTGCACTCTGAACGATTCTCGCGATCAGCACGCGGCCCTCACCATTTCCCCGCGGCACGTCGGCCCCGTTCAGAAATGGCATACAGGCGAATATTGGACCGTCGATTTCGATTCCTTCACCACCGAAGGCACCTACTACCTTGTCTGCACCTCCGGCGATCACTCCCTCCATTCCTATCCGTTCCAGATTCAGCGGCTCCTTCTTGAGCGCAACACCCTTTCCGACGCGATCTACTTCTTCAAGGAAGAGCGCAGTTCTGGTCCCATGGACAAGGCTGACCGCCATCTGCCCTTCGACGGCAAGAAGCAGGGCTTCGTCGACGCGCACGGCGGCTGGTGGGATGCCACCGGTGATTACGGCAAGCACCTCTCGCATCTTTCCTTTTCCACCTACTTCAATCCCCAGCAAATCCCGCTCGCCGTCTACAGCTTTTTCAAAAGCACTGAACTCCTTCTATGAGAGGGCCGGTCGATGTCAAGGCACACTTGTTCTTTCTTCTTTCCCTGATCCTGTTTTTCTCCAGCCAAGCCGCCTCTGTCGCCATCCTTCTATCC
>Ga0335077_10000673_pt1 | contig 38747 bp, 34 predicted proteins | sample Lox_Sample_31_FD_207151 | JGI IMG/M metagenome (GOLD analysis project Ga0335077, IMG submission 207151) | Soil microbial communities from Loxahatchee National Wildlife Refuge, Florida, United States - Lox_Sample_3.1 | ecosystem: Environmental > Terrestrial > Soil > Wetlands | place: USA... | reverse complement strand
GCGGAATTGCAGTACGGAAAGATCGAAAACATCCTGCAGATGGGGCTGCACACGTTCCTGACCACCTTTCTCGAACGCGTCAACGACCTGGGCGGGCGCATCAGCCAGGACTTCCTGGTGCCGCTGAGTGCGGCTTGATGGCGCCCTCCATGGAACGGGCCAGGGCGCGCATCAACTCGCCGCGCGGGTGCCGCGCGGAAGGCGGGTAACCATGACCTATTGCGTGGCAATGCGGCTGGACGCGGGGCTCGTGTTTCTTTCCGATTCGCGCACCAATGCAGGCGTCGACCAGATCTCGACGTTCCGCAAGATGACGGTGTTCGAGCACCCGGGCGAACGGCTCCTCGTGCTGCTGAGCGCGGGCAACCTCGCCATCACCCAGGCGGTGCGGCAGATCGTCTGCGAACGAACCGCCGCCAGCGAGCACAGCGTCTGGAACGTCGACACCCTCGTCGATGCGGTGCGGGTCGTCGGTGACGCAGTGCGCGAGGTCTTCACCCTTGACGGCGCCAGCCTGAAGCAGGCCGGGATCGAATTCAACTGCAGCTTCATCTTCGGCGGTCAGATCAAGGGCGAGCGCATGCGCCTGTTCCAGGTCTACGCGGCCGGAAACTACATCGAGGCGACCCCGGAGAATCCGTACTTCCAGATCGGCGAGGCGAAATACGGCAAGCCGATCATCGACCGTGTCGTGGGGCCGGCCACGCCGCTCGACGAAGCTGCCAAGTGCGCGCTGATCTCGATGGACTCGACCCTGCGCTCCAACATCTCGGTCGGGCTGCCACTCGACCTTCTCGTATACGAGGCCGACCGGCTGGCGGTGACCAAGTTCGTGCAGATCGACGCGCAAAACCAGTACATGAACATGATCCGGAACACCTGGGGCAGCCGTCTGAAGCAGGTCTTCCTCGAGATACCCGATCCGACCTGGCGCAGCGCCAAGGCCGCACCCGGCGCACCGTTGCTGGAGACGGACCAGACGTTCCCGGTCCGGGCGCCGATGCCCGCTTCGCTTACCGGCACGCCGCGCGCAGCGGCGCCGCCGGTGCAACTCGTCGCTAGCGCCCCGCCGACACGCACCGACGCCCAGCAGGGCGGCTGAGAGGGCGCTGCGCGGCGTGCGGCCTCTTCCGTAGCGAACGGGCGCGGGTTCCCTCCCTTGCCCGAAACTTGCATGAGAACATCGACGCGGCCCCGAGCGGAGTCCGCATTTCAACGAGACGAGTCGAAACTGTGTCGATCCACGTCGCCCTGAACCACGTCACGCAATACAAGTACGACCGGCGCGTCGGCCTTTCGCCGCAGGTCGTGCGATTGCGCCCGGCACCTCATTGCCGCACCCCGGTGCTTTCGTACTCCCTGCGCATCGAGCCGACGAAACACTTCATCAACTGGCAACTGGATCCGTTCTCGAACTACCTCGCGCGGCTCGTCTTCCTCGAGAAGACGACCGAATTCACGGTCACGGTGGATCTGGTCGCCGAGATGGCGGTCTACAACCCGTTCGACTTCTTCCTCGAGCCCGCGGCCGAGACGTCTCCGTTTGAGTACGAAAGCGGGTTGCGCCACGATCTGCAGCCCTATCTCGTGCGCGACCCGCTGACGCCTCGCTGGCGCGACTTCCTGGCGAGCATCGACCGCAAGACGGTGCGCACGATCGATTTCCTGGTCGCCTTGAATCAGCGTTTGCAGCGGGAGATCCGCTACGTGATCCGCATGGAGCCCGGCGTGCAGACGCCGGAGGAAACGCTGACAAGTGCCGCCGGATCCTGCCGCGACACCGGCTGGATGCTGGTCCAGACGCTGCGCCATCTCGGCCTTGCCGCGCGTTTTGTCTCCGGCTATCTGATCCAGCTGAAGCCCGACGTCAAGGCGCTGGACGGACCGGCGGGGACGGAGCTCGATTTCACCGATCTGCATGCGTGGTGCGAGGTTTACCTTCCAGGCGCGGGCTGGATCGGCCTCGACCCGACGTCGGGACTGCTCGCCGGCGAGGGTCATATCCCGGTCGCTTGCACGCCCGAGCCTTCCACGGCGGCACCTGTCAGTGGCGGCGTCGACGAAAGCGAGGTCGAGTTCTCGCACTCGATGCGCGTCACGCGCATCTTCGAGGCGCCACGCGTCACCAAGCCGTACAGCGAAGCGCAATGGAACGGGGTGGTGAACCTCGGCAGGAAGGTCGACGCCGATCTGCAGGCGATGGATGTGCGTTTGACGATGGGTGGCGAACCGACTTTCGTCGCGGTCAACGACCGCGACGGCGCGGAGTGGAACACCACCGCGCTCGGTCCGACCAAACGCGGGTACGCGACCGACCTCGTGCAGCGCCTGCGCGCCAAGTACGGCGCCAACGGCTTCCTGCACTTCGGCCAGGGCAAGTGGTACCCGGGCGAGCAGCTTCCGCGCTGGGCCTTGTCGGTGTACTGGCGCGCCGACGGCGAGCCGTGCTGGAACGATCCGGCGCTCTTTGCCGACGAGCGCGAGCCCGCTTTCTATACCACCGCCGACGCGCAGCGATTCATCGAACGGCTGGCACAGCGGCTCGGCCTGGAGAGGAAATTCATCGCGCCCGGGCATGAGGACGTCTGGTACTACCTCTGGCGCGAGCGGCAGCTGCCGGTCAACGTCGACCCGTTCGATTCGCGCCTCGACGACGAAATGGAGCGGGCGCGCCTGCGGCGCGTATTCACCCAGAGGCTCGACAGCGTCATCGGGTACGCGCTCCCGATCAACCGGGAATGGGACGTCGCGCTCACCGGGCCACGGTGGGTCACGGGTCCGTGGTTCTTCCGCGACGAGCGCATGTACCTGATCCCGGGCGACTCGCCAATGGGTCTCCGGCTGCCGCTCGACTCGCTGCCCTGGGTCTCGAAGGGCGACTATCCCTACCTGATCGAAGAGGACACGTTCACGCCGCGCGCGCAACTCCCGTCGCACGCCGACATTCGCGCTCAGTTCGCGCCGCACGCGCTCGGCGAACTCCGCCCGGACGCACCTATCGGTCGGGAGACTCGCGCGGCCGGTGGGGCTCCCTTGCCTCCCCGCCGCGCAGGCGAGCGCGGCGGCGCAGCGGGCGTTCCCGGCAGGTACAGCGAGGCGGACCTCAGGCGCAGGCCGGACCGCCTCGAATCGGCGGCCTGGATCACCCGCACCGCGTTGTGCGTCGAGGTGCGCGATCCGCGCCGCGCCAGCGGGCCGGAAGCGGATGACAAGGGCACGCGCCACGGCGTGCTGTACCTCTTCATGCCGCCTCTCGCCCGCCTCGAGGACTACCTGGAACTGCTCGCGGCAGCCGAAGCAACGGCAGCGGAGTTAGGCGTCAAGATCGCGCTCGAAGGCTATCCACCGCCGCGCGATCCGCGCTTGAACGTGCTGCAAGTGACGCCGGACCCGGGCGTCATCGAAGTCAACATCCATCCGGCATCGAACTGGGAACAGCTGATCGATCACACCGAGTTCCTGTACGAAGCCGCGCACCAGTCGCGTCTGTCGACCGAGAAGTTCATGCTCGATGGCCGCCACACCGGCACCGGCGGCGGCAATCACTTCGTGCTGGGCGGCGCGACGCCGGCGGACAGTCCGTTCCTGCGCCGGCCGGATCTGCTCGGAAGCCTGATCGGCTATTGGCACAACCATCCGTCGCTGTCATATCTCTTCTCGGGTCTCTTCATCGGCCCGACCAGCCAGGCGCCCCGCGTCGACGAGGCGCGCAACGACCAGTTGTACGAGCTTGAGATCGCCCTGGCCGAACTGCGCCGGCAACAGACGCAGCGCGGCGAGACCGCCCCGCCGTGGCTCGTCGATCGCACCTTGCGCAACATCCTGATCGATGTCATGGGCAACACGCACCGCGCCGAGTTCTGCATCGACAAGATGTACTCGCCCGACAGTCCGACGGGGCGCCTGGGATTGCTCGAGCTGCGCGCGTTCGAGATGCCTCCGCACGCACGGATGAGCCTCGCGCAGCAGCTCCTGCTGCGCGCCCTGGTGGCATGGTTCTGGAAGGCGCCGTATGCCACGCGGCTGACGCGCTGGAACACGGAGCTGCACGACCGCTTCCTGCTGCCCACGTTCGTGGCGATGGACTTCGAGGACGTGCTGGCGGAGCTCGCGCGCGCCGGCTACGCCTTCGATCCCGCCTGGTTCGCGCCGCACTTTTCGTTCCGTTTTCCCCAGTTCGGCGAGGTGTCGGCGCGTGGCATCCACCTGACCGTGCGCGGCGCACTCGAACCATGGCATGTGATGGGCGAGGAGGGGGCTGCCGGTGGAACCGTGCGCTACGTCGACTCGTCGCTGGAGCGCCTGGAGGTGAAGGCGACCGGCCTGAACGACAACCGGCACGTCATCACCGCGAACGGTCGTGCGCTGCCGCTGCAGCCGACCGGGCGCGTCGGCGAGTTTGTTGCCGGGGTTCGTTATCGGGCTTGGCAGCCCGCTGCGGCGCTGCACCCGACGATCGGTGTCCACGCACCGCTCACGTTCGATATCGTCGACACCTGGATGCAGCGCTCCCTGGGCGGCTGTCGCTATCACGTCGCGCACCCGGGGGGGCGCAGCTACGAGACCTTTCCGGTCAACGCGTACGAGGCGGAGAGCCGGCGCCTGGCGCGTTTCTTCGCATTCGGCCACACGCCGGGGGAATGGGTGGCGCAGCCGCCGCAACCAAGCCGCGAGTTTCCGTTTACGCTCGATCTGCGCCAACTCTGATCGCTTCGATCGTTCGCCACTTTGCCGCACGCGGGCCATCAGCCAGAACCGGAGGACGCCGCCGCACATGCCGCGCGTCTGGCCGCGCCCGTCGGCGCCGGTCACTTCGACGAACTGCGTGGCAAGGCGAGCGGCGACGCGGCACTGCGCGCGCCATGGCGCGCGTTCTTTTCGACCATCGGCGAACCCGGCCTCGCCGATCTTGACCGCCGCGTCGCGACCGTGGCGCGACAGGTCGCCGACGACGGCGTTACCTACAACGTCTACAGCGAGGAGGGCGGGCCGCAACGGCCGTGGCCGCTCGAGGTTCTGCCGTTCCTGATCGGCGCGGACGAGTGGGCGTCGATCGAGGCCGGCGTGGCGCAGCGCGCCAGGCTGCTGGAGGCGATCCTGGCCGACGTATACGGTCCGGGCGAGTTGGTGCGCGCGGGCCTGCTGCCGCCCGCGCTGGTCTATGGGCATCCGGGCTACCTGCGCGCGCTCGCAGACACGACCCCGGCCGGATCGTTCCTGCACATCGTCGCATTCGACCTCGCGCGCGCGGCCGACGGCCGCTGGTGGGTCGTCTCGCAACGCACGCAAGCCCCGTCCGGCCTTGGCTACGCGCTGCAGAACCGGCTGATCGTCGCGCGCCTGTTTCCGGACGCGTTCCGCGAAATGCGCGTGCAGCGCCTAGCGACGAGCTATCGCCGCCTGCTCGACACGTTGCTGCGCCAGGGTGCGGCGATCGGAGCGACCGGCACGCCGCGGGTCGTGCTGCTGACGCCGGGCCCTTACAACGAGACCTACTTCGAGCACGCGTATCTCGCGCGCTATCTCGGCATTCCGCTCGTCGAGGGCGGCGACCTCACCGTGCGCGAAGACCGCGTGTTCCTGAAAAGCCTGTACGGACTCGAGCGCGTGCATGCGATCCTGCGGCGCCTCGATGACGACTACTGCGATCCGCTCGAACTGCGTCCCGATTCGACCCTAGGGATTCCGGGCCTCCTGCAGGCCGTACGCGCGGGCAACGTCGTGATGGCCAACGCGCTGGGATCGGGGTTCCTCGAATCGCCCGCCATCAACGGGTTCCTGCCGGCGATCGCGCGCTACGTGCTGGGTGCCGAACTGCTCATGCCGTCGCAGGACTCGTGGTGGTGCGGCGAGGCGGCCGCAAGGGCGTCGGCGGTCGAACACGTCGAGCAGATGGTGGTGAAACCGACCTACGGCTCCGATGTGGCACGCGGGTTCGAATCGCGCATCGTGGCGAACCAGTCCGCGGCCGAACGCGCGCAGATGCTCGAGCGGCTCGACGCGGATCCCGATGCCGTGACACTGCAGTCGTACGTCCCGCTGTCGCAAACTCCGACGTGGACGGGCGGTGCGTTCGTGCCGCGCGCTGCGATGGTTCGCACCTATGCGATCGTCGACGGGGCCGGCGGATGGCATGCGTTGCCCGGCGGGCTGACCCGTATCGCCGCCCGCTATCGACAGGGCGTATCGATGCAGCGCGGCGGCAGCAGCGCCGACACGTGGGTGCAGGCGGCCGGTGCCGTGGACACCTTTTCGATGCTGCCGGAAGCGCTGCGACCGGGCGATCTCGCCCACAAGCGTCGCTCGGTCTCGAGCCGCGCCGCGGAGAACCTGTTCTGGATGGGTCGCTATGCCGAGCGCAGCGAAGTGTGTGTCCGGCTCGCGCGCTCGGCGCTCACGCTGCTGGCCGAGGACGCCGATATGTCGCCGGCGCTGCTCGGCGCCCTGCACCGGCTTTGCGTCAGGCATGGTCTCGTGCCCGAAGGTGTGCCGACGCCGGCGCAGTCGCTGCCGGTCTTCGAGCGCACGCTCGTCGCGCGGCTGGCGGGCGGCGACGACAGCTTCGGGCTTGGGTTCAACCTGAGCGCGCTGGTGCGCGCGGGCGCCCAGATCCGCGACCGCCTGGCGGCCGAACACTGGCGCCTGCTCATCGGCGCGGCGCAGGCGCTCGATCGCGCCGGATCGCAGCAACGTGCCAACGCCGTCCGATCGAGCGACCAGGTGCTGCGCGTGCTGGCGGAGCTCGCCTTGCGCCTTGCCGCGATCACCGGCGCCCAGACCGATCGCATGACGCGCGACGACGGCTGGCGGCTGCTCACCATCGGGCGGCAGATCGAACGCCTTGCGGACCTGAGCGATGCGATGCAGACGATGTTCCAGGCGAATGCAATCGCCGACGATGACGGTTTCGACCTGCTGCTCGGGCTGTTCGACAGCCGCATCACGTACCGCGCCCACTATCAGCGCCGGCAGGAGACTCCGCCGCTCCTCGACCTGCTGGTGCAGGACGCCGCCAACCCGCGTTCGTTTGCCTGCGTGACCGGCGTGCTCAGTGCCGAGGTCGCGCGCCTTCCGGGCCCGGAGGCAGGAGACCTCGTGCGCTTGCTGCCGCAAGCGGAGCAATGGCCGGACCTCGCGGACCTGTGCGCGGTCGATGACAACGGGCGCTTCGCGCGCCTGCTCGATTTCACGCAGCGGCTGCAGGCGGGCGCTGCGCAAGCGTCGAACACGATCGAAGACCTGTTCTTCTCGCACACGATCGACACGTTCCGGCAGGTCGGCTCATGACCGGCGCGCGCGAGCTCAGGGTCGAGCACGAGACTTCGTACGACTATTCGGCGCGTGTCGATCTCGCCTATCACATCGCATACGTCCAGCCTGCGCAGACCGCATACCAGGAGGTGGATTCGTTCACGCTCGACATCGACCCCGCGCCGTCGCACCGTGGCCGCCGCCGCGACGTCTATGGGAACCAGAGCGAAACGTTTTCGCTCTACGGTCCCCACGAGGCACTGCGCGTGCGGGCCGAGAGCGGCGTGCGGGTCGCGCCGCGTTTCGAGGCACTGGATCCATCGACCAGCCCGCCATGGAACGAGGTGCGCGAAGAACTGCGGTATCGCGCGGGGGCCGCATTCCTGCCGCCGACCGAGTTCACCTTCGCCTCCCCCTACGTGCCGCTGCTGCCACAGTTGCGCGCTTACGCGTCAGGCTCGTTTCCCGCTGCACGTCCGTTGCTTGCCGGCGCGTTCGACCTGATGCAGCGAATCCACGCCGACTTCACGTATGACAGCGAGAGCACCGAGGTGTCCACGCCACTGGCCATCGCGTTCGCGCAGCGTCGCGGCGTGTGCCAGGACTATGCGCACGTCGCTGTCGGCGCGCTGCGTGCGCTAGGCCTGCCGGCGGCCTACGTGAGCGGCTATCTGCTCAGCACACCGCCGCCGGGCCAGGCGCGCCTGATCGGCGCGGACGCATCGCACGCCTGGGTGCGCGTGTGGTGCCCGGTCAACGGCTGGGTCGAATTCGATCCGACCAACGACTGCCTGGTGGGGACGGGTCATGTAACGCTCGCGATCGGGCGCGACTACGGCGATTTGACGCCGGTGCGTGGCGTGATCCGCGGCGGCGGCCGCCACACGCTCGAGGTTCGAGTAAGCGTGCTGCCGGTCGAGTAGCAGTCTCAGGGCCGAGGTTCCGACTCGGCCTATTGCGCGTACCAGCCGCCATCGACGTTCCAGGCCGCGCCGCGAATCTGCGCGCCCGCGTCGGAACACAGGAACGTCACGAGCGCGCCGAGTTGTTCGGTGGTCACGAATTCGGCTGACGGCTGCTTTTCGGCCAGGAGTTCGCGCTTGGCGACGTCGTTGGCAATCTTTTCGTTCCTGGCGCGATCGTCGATCTGCTTCTGCACCAGCGGCGTGAGCACCCAGCCCGGGCAGATCGCGTTGCAGGTGACGCCTGACCGCGCGGTCTCCAGCGCGACCGTCTTGGTCAATCCGACGATGCCGTGCTTGGCGGCGACGTAGGCGGACTTCTGCGCCGAAGCGACAAGGCCGTGCACCGAGGCAATGTTGACGATCCGGCCCCAGTTGGCCTGCTTCATCTTTGGCAGCGCCGCCCGGATCGTGTGAAACGCCGCCGAGAGGTTGATGGCGATGATCGCGTCCCACCTGTCGAGCGGGAAGTCCTCGATGTTCGCGGTGTACTGGATCCCGGCATTGTTGACCAGGATGTCGACCCGGCCGAACGTTTCCTCCGCCTTGCGGACCATCGCTTCGATCTGCGCCGGCTTGCTCATGTCGGCGCCGTCGTAGAGCGTGCGCACACCGAACGACTCGACTTCCTTCTGGACGGCGGCGATCGTGCCTGCGTCGCCGAAGCCGTTGAGCACGATGTTCGCTCCGTCGCGCGCGAGCGCGCGGGCGATCCCGAGGCCGATCCCGCTGGTGGAACCCGTGACCAGAGCAGTCTTTCCCTTCAGCATCTTTCCCTCCGCGAACGACTGGCCAAGTATGCCAGCGGCGACCCCCTAGAATCGATTTGCAGAGCCCTGCCTTTCATGATCAGGAACCCGCCATGACGACCGATGCGCCCAGGCAGTCCGCCGTGCAGTGCCTGTCACCCTCCGGCGTGCACCGGATGGCCTACGTCGAGTGGGGCGCGCACGACAACCCGAAGGCGTTGATCTGCGTGCACGGCCTGACGCGAGTGGGACGCGACTTCGATCGCCTTGCGCGCGCGCTGGCCGATCGCTATCGCGTGATCTGCCCCGACGTCGTCGGGCGCGGCCGCAGCGACTGGCTGCGCGATCCGAATGGTTACGTCCTGCCGCAATACGTGGCCGACATGGTTACGCTGATTGCACGGCTCGATGTCGAGACGGTGCATTGGCTCGGAACGTCGATGGGAGGGCTGATCGGTATTTCGCTCGCCGGCCAGCCTGGTTCGCCGATTGCGCGGCTGGTCATCAACGACGTCGGTCCACGCGTCGATGCCGCGGGCGTCGAGCGCATCGGCGACTACGTCGGCAAGCCGGTCCATTTCGCGACCGTCGACGAAGCGGTCGACTACATCACGCTCATCTCGCTCGGATTCGGATTGCGCAACCGCGACGATTGGCGCGAACTCACGCAGAGCGTCCTTAAGCCCGAGGGCGACGGGTTTGCGTTGCATTACGACCCGATGCTTGCGCTGCCGATCAAGGCGATGACGCCGCAGATTGCCGCCGCGGCCGAGGCGGTGCTGTGGAAGCTTTATGACCAGATCAAGTGCCCGACGCTGCTGGTCCGCGGCGAAAAGTCAGACCTGCTGTCGCGGGAGACGGCACTCGCGATGACCGAGCGTGGACCGCGCGCACGGCTGGTCGAATTCGCCGGCATCGGCCATGCACCGATGTTCTTCGACCCTGCACAGATCTCTACGGTACGGGACTTCCTGCTCGGCGCCTAGGCGCGGTTCAGAAGATGCCGCTCGCGAGCGCGGCGGCGAAGGCCGCGCCGGTCTCGTAGCAGCGGCCCAGTTCAGGCTGGGCGATGCGTTTGGGAGCCAGGATGGCCTCCGGCGTCTGTGCGCCCGTGGTGACGATGAGCGGGGGCGCCACTTCCTTCAGCCGCAGCCCGGTTGCAATGCGCTGGATCTGCCGCACGGTGCCGCTGCCGTCGGTACCGGCGCAGATGAGCGATGCGTACGGCCGGCCATTGATGCGCTCGAGCGCCATGTAGTAGATCCGATCGAAGAAGTCCTTCATCACGCCGGCCATCGAAGCCAGGTGCTCCGGCGTGACGAACAGATAGCCGTCCGCTGCGAGCACGTCGTCGGCGGTGGTGTGGCGCGCCGTCTGGAGCAGGACCTGCACCGCAACCATTGCCGAGCCGGTTTCGTCGCGCGCGCCCGCGCGCGCGCCGGCGGCGGCGGCGCTTGCCATCTGCGCCGCTCCGCCGGTCGTTGAATGCCAGACGATGAGCAGCCGCTTCACGTCACGGCGCCGAGCGGATCCTGGCGAAAGAAACCAGCAAGCTGCGCATACCACTCGGGAAACGCCAGCTGCAGGCGGGCCGGATCGACGAAAAAAGCCTCGCTCGACACGGCGAAGAATTCGCCGGGATCCTGCGCGGCGTAAGGATCGAGCGGAAGGTGCGCGTAGTAGAGATCGGCTTCATCCGACTCCGGATCGACCGTGTCGGGCACGCGCGACTCGACGATGTCGAGTTCGGCGTTCAGCCGCTCGAACGCGTCCTCGAGAACCGACTGCCAACGCGTCCGGTCCAGCCCCGCATGGAGCCGCGGGTCGAAGGGCGGGCAGCCGTTCGCTTCGCTATCGAGCATGTCGAGCTTGTGCGCGAACTCGTGGATCACGACGCTGTAAGCCGCGCCGCGCCGGGTGCCGGCGCGCGCCGCGTCGTCCCAGGAGAGCAACACCGGGCCCCCATCCCACGCCTCGCCGCTGATCGGCTCGACGTACTCGTGCACGACGCCCGCCTCGTCGTGCAGGCGACGCGGCACCAGGAACTCGCCCGGATACACGACGATGCTGGACCATCCGCGGTACCACTCCAGGCCGAGATTCAGGACCGGCAGGCACGCCTGCACCGCGATGCGAACCTGGATCGCGGTGGTCAGTTCGAGCTCACCGGCGCCCGCCATCTCCTTTTGCGCGAGGAACCGCTCCGTCAGCGTCCGCAGACGCGCCAGTTCGTCGGCGTTCAGCCGCTCGAGGAAAGGCAGTTCCGCGACCGCCGCAAGCCAGGCCTCCGCGGGAATCGAAACCTGCGAAGCGGCCCCGATCCGGCTGAAAAGGGTCTTCAACATGTGGTGCGATTGTGCCAAACGCTCTTCCTATAATCGATCGTCCCGGCGCCGGCGGACTGTGGTCTTGCGCGTCGGTGCTTCGATGGAGTTGCGCATGAGCACGCCGCACGTTCGTGGCGGCACTTCGGATTCGCGCGCGGCGGCGGTCGAGATCGACCCGGCTGCGGCGCGTGCGGTGATCGCGCCGCTTTACGACGACAGGACGCTGGTGACGGGCGAGTCGTTCCTCGCCCATGCTGACGGCATCGTCGAGATCGTGCGCGAGGTGCGCGACGAACCGGACCTCCTTGCCGCCGGCTACCTGTTCGGCGCACACGATGTCTTGCGCGACCCCGATGAATGGCTGCGCAGCCGCTTCGGCGCAAACGTTGCCCAGCTCGTGAACGACATGCGGACCCTCACGCGCCTGTCCGAGCGCACGCGCCCGCGCGACGACGGGGCGGGTACGGGGCAGGCCGAGGCGGTGCGCAAGATGTTGCTCGCGATGGTCAATGACCTGCGCGTGGTTCTGCTGCGCCTGGCATCGCGGCTGCAGACCCTGCGCTATTTCGCCGCAGCGGGCCGCACCGACGTGGTTCCGTTCGCGCGCGAAACACTCGAGCTGTTCGCTCCGCTCGCGAACCGCCTCGGCATCTGGCAGATCAAGTGGGAACTCGAGGACCTCGCGTTCGGCATCATCGAACCGGACGTCTACCGTCGTGTGGTGCGCTGGGTCGACGAGCGGCGCGAGGAGCGCGAGGGTTTCATCGCCCGCACCACCGCCGAGCTGCGCGAGGTGCTCGCGGAGGCCGGCATCAGGGGCGAGGTGATCGGCCGCTCGAAGCATATCTACAGCATCTGGCGCAAGATGCAGGCGAAGCAGCTTGCGTTCGAGGACCTGTACGACGTACGCGCGCTGCGCGTCATCGTCGACACGGAGCAGGAGTGCTACCAGGTGCTGTCGCTCGTGCAGGCGCGATGGCAGACAGTGGCGCGGGAGTTCGACGACTACATCGCGCGCCCGAAGCCCAACGGGTACCAGTCCCTGCACACCGTCGTTCTCGACGATGGCGGCAAGCCCCTGGAGGTCCAGATCCGCACGCGGCGCATGCACGAGTCGGCCGAACTCGGTGTCGCGGCGCATTGGCGCTACAAGGAGGGTGGGCATGGTGGTCGCGGGCCCGCGCGCGACGCCGAACGGGTCGCATGGCTGCGTCAGCTGCTTGCGTGGCGGCAGGACGTCGACCGGCCGGCCGGTGCGCAGGCGGTTGCCGATGACCGGATCTATGTGCTGACTCCGCAGGGGAAGGTCGTGGAGCTGCCCGCGGGCAGTACGCCGATCGACTTCGCCTACCACGTCCATACCGACCTGGGCCATCGCTGCCGCGGGGCCAAGGTGAATGGCGCCATGGTGCCGCTCAATACGCGGATGGCGACCGGGCAGACGATCGAGATCCTCGCCGCCAAGACCGGCGGACCCAGTCGCGACTGGCTCAACGCCGACCTCGGTTTTCTCGCTAGCGCGCGTTCGAAGGCGAAGGTGCGGCAATGGTTCAATGCGCTCGAACTCGCGCAGACGATCGCCGCCGGCCGCGTAGTGCTCGACAAGGAGCTGCAGCGTCTGGGCAAGACCGCAGTCAAACTGGAGGATCTCGCGCGCCGCCTTGGGTTCGCCTCGGTCGACGATCTGTGCGCCGCGGTCCCGAAGGAAGAATTCAACCTGCGCAGCATCGAGCAGGCGCTCGGCGCTCCGGCGGTGCCCGAGCCAGCGCCGGTGCGGCCGCTCCCGTCGGCCAGGCCGGGCGAGGCGCCGAGCGGCAAGGGTCGGGTGCTGGTGGTCGGCGTCGACTCCCTGCTCACCAACCTCGCGCGCTGCTGCCGGCCGGTCCCGCCCGACGAGATCGTCGGCTTCGTCACGCGCGGCAAAGGCGTGTCGATCCACCGTGCTCACTGCGTCAACGCGCTCGCGCTGGCGAAAAAGAACCCCGAGCGCGTGATCGAAGTGACCTGGGGGCGCGATCGCCAAGGACTCTATCCGGTGGAGGTCTTCGTGCTAGCGCTCGACCGGCAGGGCCTGTTGCGCGACATCAGCGAAGTCCTGGCGCGCGAGAGGATGAACGTGCTCGGCGTTAACACGGCCACCACCCGTGGCGAGGCGCAGATGTCCTTTACGGTCGAGGTGAGCGACACGGCGGCGCTCCGGCGCGCGCTCGCGCAGCTTGCGGAAATCAAGGGTGTCGTGGCGGCGCGCCGGCGCTGAACGGATACCGGGACGATCTGCGACAGGCGACAACCGGATCGCCTGTTTGATGATCGGAGAGGGCGCCTGTATCATGCGCGGCTCTTAGGCGCGTAGCTCAGCTGGTTAGAGCACCACCTTGACATGGTGGGGGTCGGTGGTTCGAGTCCACTCGCGCCTACCAGAGGCCCACCGACAGCACGCGAGAAGGATCGATCATGTTCTTCCGAACTACGTTCACAGGCAGCTAGACGCCCGACGAGTTCGCCTTCTAGCGAAAAAGTGCGGCTCGACCGCACTTTTTTGTTGTTGCTGGAGAACAGCATGATTTCAGTGCAATTGCCCGACGGCTCGAAGCGAGGGTTCGACCACCCGCTCAGCGTCGCCGATGTCGCGGCTTCGATCGGGCCGGGCCTCGCGAAAGCGGCGCTCGCAGGGCGTGTCGACGGCAAGCTCGTCGACACGGCGTACGTCATCGATCACGACGCCACCGTGGCGATCGTGACGGACAAGGATCCGGACGGCCTCGACGTCCTGCGCCACTCGACGGCGCATCTGCTCGCCTACGCGGTCAAGGAACTGTTTCCCGACGCGCAGGTGACGATCGGGCCCGTGATCGACAACGGCTTCTACTACGACTTCTCGTACAAGCGCCCCTTCACGCCCGATGACCTCGAGGCGATCGAGAAGAAGATGGGCGAGCTTGCGCGCAAGGACGAGCCGGTCACGCGCGAGGTGTGGAAGCGCGACGATGCGGTGAAGTTTTTCGAGTCGATCGGTGAGAAGTACAAGGCCGAGATCATCGCCTCGATTCCGGCCAACGAGTCGATTTCACTCTATCGCGAGGGCAGTTTCATCGACCTCTGCCGTGGGCCGCACGTGCCGTCGACGGGCAAGCTGAAGGTCTTCAAGCTGATGAAACTCGCCGGTGCGTATTGGCGCGGCGACAGCCGCAACGAGATGCTCCAGCGCATCTACGGCACGGCCTGGGCCAGGAAGGAGGAGCAGGACGCCTACCTCAAGATGCTCGAGGAGGCCGAAAGGCGCGATCACCGCAAGCTCGGGCGCGAACTCGATCTGTTCCACATGCAGGAGGAGGCTCCAGGGCTCGTCTTCTGGCACCCGCGCGGCTGGGCGATCTGGCAGCAGGTCGAGCAGTACATGCGCCGCGTGTACCAGGACAACGGCTATCAGGAAGTGCGCGCGCCGCAGATCCTCGACCGCTCGTTGTGGGAGCGCACGGGGCACTGGCAGAACTATCGCGAGAACATGTTCACGACGGAATCGGAACATCGCGCGTACGCGGTCAAGCCGATGAACTGTCCGGGGCATATCCAGATCTACAACGCCAACCTGCACAGCTATCGCGAGCTGCCGCTCCGCTATGGCGAGTTCGGTGCATGCCATCGCAACGAGCCGTCGGGCGCCCTGCACGGCATGATGCGCGTGCGCGGCTTCACGCAGGACGACGGCCACATTTTTTGCACGGAAGAGCAGATCCTCGAGGAGTGCGTCGCCTACACGGCGCTGCTGCAGAAGGTCTACCACGACTTCGGATTCGATCAGATCCTTTATCGCGTGGCGCTGCGCCCGGACAAGCGTATCGGTTCGGACGAGAACTGGGATCGGGCCGAGGAGGCGCTGAAGGAGTCGTTGCGTCGCTCGGGGGTCGGGTTCAGTCTTGCGCCGGGTGAGGGCGCCTTTTATGGACCCAAGATCGAGTACACGCTGAAGGATGCGCTCGGGCGCCCCTGGCAGTGCGGGACGATGCAGGTGGATTTCGAAATGCCCGGGCGCCTCGGCGCGGAGTACGTGGCCGAAGACAACACCCGCAAAGTGCCGGTGATGCTCCACCGGGCCATCATTGGCTCGTTCGAGCGGTTCATCGGCATGCTGATCGAGCATTTCGCCGGTGCCATGCCGCCGTGGCTGGCACCCGTGCAGGTGGCCGTGGCGAACATCTCCGAGGGACAGGCCGGATATGCGGCACAGGTCGCGCAAGCGCTGAAAAAACAAGGTGTTAGAGCCGAGGCGGATTTGCGCAACGAGAAGATCAGCTATAAGATCCGCGCCCTCAGCCTGCAGAAGATTCCTTACATCGCCGTCGTCGGCGACAAGGAGACGCAGGCGGGGAAGGTGGCCGTGCGAGCCCGAGGCGGCGTCGATCTGGGCGTGATGTCCGGCGACGCGTTTGTGGCGCGAGTCCTTGAAGACGTCGCGCTGCGACGCCAAGTGGGCGGCACGGCTTAGTTTTTACCTTTTGGAGGTTCACCCATCGCACAAGAACGTTCGCATCGGCTCAACGGCGAGATCAGCGCGCCTGAGGTTCGCCTGCAAGGTCTCGAAGGGGAGGCATTGGGAATCGTCAAGCTCGTCGATGCTTTCCGGATGGCCGAGGAAGCCGATGTCGATCTGGTCGAGATCGCGCCCAATGCGGTGCCGCCTGTCTGTCGCTTGATGGACTATGGCAAGTTCAAGTACCAGGAGCAGAAGAAGGCACACGAAGCGCGGCTCAAGCAGAAGGTGATCGACGTCAAGGAGATCAAGTTCCGGCCGGCGACGGACGATCACGATTACCAGACCAAGGTGCGCAAGCTGCAGGAGTTCCTCGAGGAAGGCGACAAGGCCAAGGTGACGATGCGCTTTCGCGGCCGCGAGATGGCGCACCAGGATCTCGGCTTGAAAGTCCTCGAGCGCGTGCGAACGGACCTGGAAGCGTTCAGCCAGGTCGAGGCGATGCCCAAGTTGGAAGGGCGCCAGATGGTGATGGTGCTGGCGCCGAAGAAGAAGAAATAGCGCTGACTTTTCGCGTGCGCTCGCTGCAAGCGAAACGCCATACAAGTGAAGGCAGGCTCCGAAGTCCCGGCAACCGGGCGCCTGCCGGCATCGAAGAAAGGAGGGCGTCATGCCCAAGATGAAGACGAAAAAGAGCGCCGCCAAGCGCTTCATCGTCCGCAACAGCGGGTCGATCAAGCGTGGCCAGGCATTCAAGCGGCACATCCTGACCAAGAAGAGCACCAAGGCAAAGCGCCACCTGCGCGGTCCGGTCGAGATCAATCCGGCCGACGCCACGTCGGTGCGGCGCATGCTGCCCTACGCGTAAGGGAGAGACGCGATGCCCCGAGTAAAACGTGGCGTGACCGCGCGCGCGCGGCACAAGAAGGTACTGAGCCAGGCCAAGGGCTACACGCAACGCCGCAAGAGCGTGTACCGCGTGGCCAAGGAAGCGCTCATGAAGGCCGGGCAGTACGCCTATCGCGACCGGCGCCAGCGCAAGCGCGTCTTCCGCTCGCTGTGGATCGCGCGCATCAACGCAGCGGTGCGTGAGCAGGGCCTTTCCTATTCGGCGTTCGTGGCAGGATTGCGCAAGGCCTCGATCGAGATCGATCGCAAGGTGCTCGCCGACATGGCCGTCGTCGACAAGCCGGGTTTTGCGGCGATCGTCGACAAGGTCAAAGCCAGCCTCGCCTGAGACTCAACGCGCCGACGGCGCAGGGGAAATGAATACGGGGCCTGGCCGGAGCGGCGGGCCCCGATTTCTTTTGCGATGGAACCACTCGAACAACTGGTCGCATCGGCCCGGGCCGCATTCGCCGCGGCACAGTCGCCGGCCGCGCTCGAAAACGAAAAGGCGCGGTTTCTCGGCAAGGCCGGCAGCGTCACCGATCTGCTGAAGGGCCTGGCAAAGCTCGCGCCGGACGAGAAGCGCGCGCAAGGCGCGCGCGTAAATGCCGTCAAGCAGGAGATCGAGGCGTTGCTCGAAGCGCGGCGCGCCCAGCTCGCGGAAGACGAACTGGTCGCACGCCTCGCGCAACAGTCGATCGACGTCACGCTGCCCGGACGCAAGCGCAGCGCCGGAGGAATCCATCCGATCGTCCGCACGTGGATGCGCGTCGAGGAGATCTTCGGGTCGATCGGTTTCGACGTCGCCGACGGGCCCGAGATCGAGAACGACTGGAACAATTTCACCGCGCTCAACAACCCGGAGAACCATCCGGCACGCTCGATGCAGGACACGTTCTACGTGGACGCGAACGACGTCGACGGCAAGCCGCTGATGCTACGAACGCACACCTCGAACATGCAGGTCCGCTACGCGCGCATCCACGGCGCCCGCCATGCCGACGCCGCGCACACGCCGCCGATCAAGGTCATCGCGCCGGGACGCACCTATCGCGTCGATTCCGACGCCACGCATTCGCCGATGTTTCACCAGGTCGAAGGGCTGTGGATCGACGGGAACGTGAGCTTCGCCGACCTGAAGGGGGTGTATACCGATTTCCTGCGCCGCTTCTTCGAGACGGACGACCTGCAGGTGCGCTTCCGGCCTTCGTTCTTCCCGTTCACGGAGCCGTCGGCGGAGATCGACATGATGTTCGGCAGCGGGCAGCTGAAAGGCGCATGGCTCGAGATCTCGGGTGCCGGCCAGGTTCACCCTACGGTGGTGCGCAACTTCGGGCTCGACCCCGAGCGCCACATCGGTTTCGCGTTCGGTTCGGGCCTCGAGCGGCTCGCGATGCTGCGCTATGGCATCGACGATCTGCGCCTGTTCTTCGACGGCGACCTGCGTTTCCTGCAACAGTTCAGCTGATCGCGAAGCACGGGCATGGACGTCTCCGAAAATTGGCTGCGTGCGTTCGTCGACCCGCCGTTGCCGGCGCAGGCGATCGCAGAGAAGTTGACAATGGCTGGCCTCGAGGTCGAGGACGTCCAACCCGCCGCACCGCCGTTTTCGCGCGTCGTGGTCGGCCACGTGCTCGCGGTCGAGCGTCATCCGAACGCCGACAAGCTGACGGTGTGTACGGTCGACGCGGGGACCGGAACAAGGCTTTCGATCGTCTGCGGCGCCCCGAATGTCGTCGCCGGTATGCGCGCACCCTGCGCGCTCGAGGGCGCGGAGTTGCCGGGTGGCTTGAGGATCAAGCCGACCCGCATGCGCGGCGTCGAATCGCAGGGGATGCTCTGCTCGGCGCGCGAACTCGGCATGTCGGACGATCATTCGGGCCTGCTGGTGCTGCCCGCGGACGCCCCGATCGGCCAGGACGTACGCGCGGTCCTGCACCTCGATGACCGGCGCTTCACGATCAAGCTGACTCCCAACCGCGGTGACTGCCTGAGTGTGGCCGGCGTTGCGCGCGAGGTCGCCGCCCTGACCGGGGCGCCGCTGCGCCTCCCATCGTTCGATCCCATCCCGGCCACGATCGGCGATCGACTGCCCGTGAAGGTGCTCGCGCCCGACCTTTGCGGCCGCTTTTCGGGGCGCGTCGTTCGCGGCCTTGACGCGCGCGCATCGACCCCCGGTTGGATGAAGCAACGCCTGGCGCTGAGCGGGCAACGGCCGCTCTCGGCGCTGGTCGATATCTCGAACTACGTCATGCTCGAGCTTGGCCGCCCTTCCCACATCTTCGATCTCGACAAGGTGCGCGGCGGCCTCGAGGTTCGCTGGGGACGCAGCGGCGAGCAGGTGGAACTGCTGAACGGACAGACGGTCCAGGTCGACGACTGGGTCGGCGTGATCAGCGACGCGAACGGCGTGGAGGCGCTCGCCGGCGTGATGGGCGGGGAAGCGACCGCGGTCACGCTCGACACGCGCAACGTCTACATCGAAGCGGCTTTCTGGTGGCCCGAGTCGATCCAGGGGCGAGCGCGCCGCTACAACTTCTCGACCGATGCTGCGCAACGGTTCGAACGCGGTGTCGATTTCGCGACGACGGCCGAGCACGTCGAGTACATCACGCGCTTGCTGCTGGAGATCTGCGGTACCGCCGAAACGCGCGTCGGGCCGATCGACGACCAGGTTCTGCGCCTCCCGGAGCGTGAGCCGGTGCGCATGCGGGTGGCCCGGTGCCGCAAGGTGATTGGCGTCGACCTGCCCGAGGCTGAGATGGCCAGCGTCTTCCAGCGCCTCGGCTTGCAGGCGCAGCGCGAGGGTGATGCGTTCCTCGTCACGCCGCCCTCCTATCGCTTCGACCTCGCAATCGAGGAGGACCTGATCGAGGAGGTGGCGCGAATCTGGGGATTCGACCGGATTCCCGCCCTGCCGCCGCGGGCGCGGGCGGCGATGCACGCTCAGCCGGAGACGCTTGCCTCGCTTCACTCGCTGCGGGCGGCCATGGCACATGCGGGGTACTTCGAGGTCGTCACCTTCTCGTTCGTCGACGCCGACTGGGAGCGGGACTTCATGGCGAACGCGGACCCGATCCGCGTCGTCAATCCCATCGCCGCCCACTATGGCGTAATGCGCACCTCGATGATCGGCGGCTTGATCTCGGTGTTGAAGTTCAACCTGAACCGCCAGGCGACGCGGGTCCGCCTCTTCGAACTGGGGCGGGTATTCGCGCGCGACCAGACCGTGACCGCGGGTCCGCTCGAAGTTGCCGGCGTGGCACAACCGCAGCGACTGGCCGGCCTCGCCTTCGGCGCGGCCGACGATGAACAGTGGGGCCTTCCATCGCCGCAACGCGAGGCGGATTTCTTCGACGTCAAGGGCGATCTCGAGCGGTTGCTGGCGCGGCGCGACGTCCGTTTCGATGCCGGCACCCACCCGGCCTTCCATCCAGGGCGTTGTGCGCGGATCTTTGTTGACGGCGCGCCGATCGGTGGGGTCGGGGAACTGCACCCGCGCCTGCAGCAGAAATACGATCTGCCACGCCCTCCGGTCCTGTTTGAAGTCGACGCCGAGCCGCTCAGGCGATCCACGTTGCCGAAATTCCGGCCGGTGGCCCGCTTCCCGGCGGTGATTCGCGACGTAGCCTTGTGGGTAGACGTCGAAACACCGGTGCAAAAGGTGTTCGACACGGTCCGCGAGCTGGCCGGAGCCGACGCGCGTCTCGCCTGCCTGCGCGACATACGTTTGTTCGATCTGTATCGCGCGCCGGTCGCCGATTCAAGGAAAGTCGCGGAAGCGGGCGCTAACGCGTTGTTAATTAAAGAGAAAAGCCTTGCCTTCCGAATTGTTCTGCAAGATACTGAAAAGACATTGAGCGACACCGAAGCTGATGCTGCGGTCGGCGCTCTCGTCGATGGTCTGAGACAAGCCGTCGGTGCGAGACTGCGGCAGTAGACGCCATGCAAACAAAGCAAGAACCAGGGGCATTCAAGTTTCCGGACCTGCCGGGATCGGGCGGACGCGAGGGACCCGGTGACCGGCACTCACGCACGGTGACCAAGGCCGAGCTCGCCGATGCGTTGTTCGAGCGCCTCGGCCTGAACAAGCGCGAGGCGAAGGACATGGTCGACAGCTTCTTCGACGAGATCCGCCTGGCGCTCGAGCGCGGGGAGTCGGTCAAGCTTTCCGGATTCGGCAATTTCCTACTGCGCGACAAACCGCAACGCCCGGGACGCAATCCCAAGACGGGCGAGGAGATCGCCATCACGGCGCGCCGCGTCGTCACGTTCCACGCAAGTCAGAAGCTCAAAGCCACCGTCACCCAGCCGCCCGAGGTGCACTGAGCGGTCAATGAAAATCCCGCCGGCCGCCCTGCGGTGGCTGATGCGGGGAGCGCCTTGATCCCATGCAGCGATTCGACGGTCCGGACAAACTGCCTCCGATTCCGCCCAAGCGCTACTTCACGATCGGTGAGGTGAGCGAGCTTTGCGGCGTCAAGCCGCACGTGTTGCGCTACTGGGAGCAGGAATTCACGCAGTTGCGCCCGATCAAGCGCAACGGCAACCGGCGTTACTACCAGCATCACGAGGTGCTGCTGGTTCGACGCATCCGCGAACTGCTCTACGAGCAGCGCTTCACCATCAGCGGCGCGCGCAACCGTCTCGACGCGACCGATCGTGGACCGTCCCCGGTGCCTGAAAACGAAGCTCCGCCGCCGCTGGACGTGCACGAATTGCGCGCGGAGATCGAGGCCATTCGCTCGCTGCTCACGCGCTCGATGACCTGAGGAAGGCGCGCTGTACAATCCGCCGCTCGTCGGGGCGTAGCGCAGCCTGGTAGCGCACTTGCATGGGGTGCAAGGGGTCGCGAGTTCGAATCCCGCCGCCCCGACCAATCACCTTGTGGCGGCCGCCCTATGCGGTGATGTGCACGCCACCGTCGACGTAAAGCGTTTCTCCGGACAGGCGCCTCGCATAGGGCGTCGCGAGGAACGCGCACGCGAACCCCACGTCCATGATGTCGACCAGTTCTCCGATCGGCGCGCGTGCCGCTGCTTCATTGAGCAACAGGTCGAAGTCCTTGAGGCCGGACGCCGCGCGCGTCTTCAGCGGCCCGGGCGAAATGGGATGCACGCGGATACCCTTCGGCCCGAGTTCGTAGGCGAGGTAGCGCGCCGATGCCTCGAGCGCGGCTTTCACCGGGCCCATAACGTTGTAGTTTGGCACCACCTTGTTGGCACCGTAGTAGCTCATCGTGAACATCGTGCCGCCGCGCGTCATCAACGGTGCCGCCAGGCGGGCCATCCGGATGAACGAGTGGCAGGAGATGTCCATCGCCTTGGCGAAGCCCTCGGCCGAGCAGTTCAGCAAGCCACCCTGCAGGTCGCCCTTGGGCGCCCACGCAATGGAATGCACCAGTATGTCCAGGCGCCCCCAGGTCTTCTCGATGGCTGCGAAGACCGCCTCCAGTTGCCCCGGCTGCGTGACATCGAGAGGCATGAAGATGGGCGCTTCCAGTTCACGCGCGAGAGGTTCGACGTACGACTTCGACTTCTCGGTGGCGTACGTGATCGCGAGGTCGGCGCCGAGTTCGCGGAACGCCTTGGCGCATCCATAGGCGATCGAGTATTCGTTGGCGATTCCGCACACCAGTGCCTTGCTGTCCTTGAGCACGGGACGCGGGACTTCGACGCTCATGACCGGTTTCCTTCAGGGTCGCTCGTTGGAGGCGAGACGAACGCTCAGTGCGCGCGTTCGCGAACGGGCGCCGCCTTCGCGGGCTTCTCGGCAAGCACCTTGCGGATGCGTCCGAGCATCTCGAGCTGGTCGTGGTCCGGCGCGGCCTCCTGAACCCGCTCGTCGACCGTCAGCTTGTCCAGCAGATCGAGCAATCGCTGCCGGTCCGCCCGCTCGCCGAGCAGCAATGGCAAGGTCTTCAGGGCGCGGTCCGGTTCGTAGCGGGCGATGATCTCCTGCTCGCCGCGGATGCGACGCCACTCGTGCGGCGATGTCTCGGGCAGATAGTCCGCATATTCGCGCGCCAGTTCCTGCCGCAGTTCCAGCCGCGAAAGTGGCAGCGGAACGCCCTTGCGCGCGATCAGGAACGCGACGCGTGCAAGTGCCTCGACGTAGCCGCCTTCCTCGATCGAGGCCAGAGCCTCACGCACGATCGGCAGTTCGCGTGGATCGACCTTGCCCGGAAGCGCGTCGCGCTTTGCCTGAAGGTCGCGGTCGATGTCGTCGTCGGTAAGGTTGCCGTACAAGGAGAAGAAGCCGGCTTCCGTCATCGCGTCGCGCATGGCGCGGTAATAATCGAGCGACGCGCTGAACAGCTCGGCATTGATGTTTTCGGCACGCCGCAGCGGGTGGTCCGCTTGCAATGCCTGGCGATTCGCTTTCACCGCCTGCGCCGCGGGGGCGAGCCACGCGAGGAACGGGTTCAAGCTCGAAACGGCCCAGTTCTGGAAGCGCAACGGATGGAACTCGCGCAACAGTTCTGCGCTGTATTCATTGGCCATCGCCTGCGTGAAGGGGCGGCCGAACAGCTCGTAGGCACGCTGGTTCAGGTCCGAGACCTTGTTGACCGCTTCGAAGGCGCTTTCGTCGGCTCGCTGGAACCGGTTCAGCTGCGCGGCGATGTCTTCCAGCCGATGCTCGTGGAACTCGACGCTGTATCCACCGGCGCTGCCGTTGCCGGCGACTTCGGTGATCTTCATCCCGTACAGGCCGGGCGGCAGGTGCTCGATGGTCTTCAGGACCGACACGATCTGCGTGTGTTCCTTCTTCGCCACCTTGCCGGACACGAAGATGCCCAGGTGACCGATGGACTCGTGCAGGAGGCCGACGATGACCTGGCCGCGCGACTTGATCTCCTCCGTGCTGCCATAGACATCGACGACCCAGTTGAAGGCCTGCTGCGGCGGCGTGATGTTGTCGCCCATGGAGGCGAACAGGATGATCGGGGACCTGATCTCGCGCAGATCGAAGGTCTTCCCGCCCGCATCCTTGACGGTTCCCGTCCAGAGCTTGTTGCCGACGAACAGGTTGCGCGTGATCCATTCGATCTCTTCGCGGTTCATCAGGTAATAGCCACCCCACCAACGCTCGAACTCGAGGAACCGCGGCGGTTCGGTGTCCGCTTTGTTGTAGAGGTTGTAGTACTTGTCCCACAGGCTGTTGGCGGGATTGAGGTTCTCGAAGTTCTGCACCAGATGCGCGCCATCGAACTTGCCGTGGCCCAGGTCCGCCGCCATCGAGGCGAGCCAGGAGCCGCCGAGCATTCCGCCCGCATAGCGCATGGGATTGTCGCCTTCGCCTTCGCTCCATGCGCCGCCCCAGTACGACATCGGCGCACCGTTGATGACGATCGGACCGGTGTCCTCGGGGTCGGACGCAGCGAGCATCATCGCCGCCCAGCCGCCCTGGCAGTTGCCGACGATCGCGGGCTTGGCGCTATGCGGGTGCAACTCGCGCACCTTCCTCACGAAACGCTGTTCTGCGCGGCAGACATCGAGCAGCGTCTGACCCGGCTCCGGATCGCGGAAGAAGATGACGAAATAGACGGGATGGCCGGCGCGCAGTGCGACGCCGACCTGCGAATCGTCCTTGAAGCCGCCAATGCCTGGGCCGTGCCCGGCACGCGGGTCGATGATCACGTAGGGCCGATGGCGCGGCTCGACGGTCACCCCCTCGGGCGGCTTGATTCGCAGCAAGGCATAGTTCACCGGCCGCTCGAAGGTGCGGCCGTCCAGCACCGTGTCGTAGTCGAAGTGGAGAACCGGCTTGAGGCCTTGCGCCGTGTGTTCGACGAAGTTGTTGCCGCGCTCCCACAAGGTTTCCCAGTAGAGAATCGACCGTTGCGTCGCGTCGACCGCGTAGCGCCACCAACTCTGCGGGTCCAGCGGGAATGGCATCGTCGCCGGCGTTTCGACGCCCTCGAACGCCTTGGTCGCGCGCTGCGCGAACTTCTGGTTGGCGATCTGGGTCCGCTTCTGGAACACCGTCGCGATACGGGTACCGAGGCGGTGGCCACGTGCGAGCCGATCTGTTGCGTCCATGATGAGAATTTCTCCGGCTGGATGGGACTTCAAGTAATGGATTCGCGCTGTCCCCGACTCGGTGCAGTCGACCGTGCGCGCCCGTCAGATCATCATGGTGCTGGAGATCGCTGACCGGGGTTTGACACCGCGCAAGGAACGCGGAAATTCCGGGGTTTGAACAACCAGGACCGTTCGAGTCGCACGCCTGGGTACGACGCGAGCATCAGGAGTGATCACGGCGGATGATACAGCGCGTCTCGAGGTGGCAAGTCGCGCGCCGCGCGGGGGGTCATTTGCGGACGAGCGTCTCGTTCCCGGCACGATGTTTCACGCGCTGGGCCTGCGGCCGTACTTCCTTCACCGACACCACATTCTTTCGCCGTTCCGTGACGTGGTACAAGGCGGTTCCGGCGGTCCCGACTCGGGATGCCGGCTCGAATGAATGGAGGCGGGGTGCAATCCGGATCTTCATCGATCGCTTTCCCCATGGGCCTTGGACTGCGCGACGGTCGCAAGGTCACGGTCCGGCCGATCCGCCCGCAAGACCGGGAAGGTCTGCACGCGGCGGTCCTCAATCTTTCCGCGGATGCGCGCTACACGCGCTTCATGGCACCCAAGCGTGAGCTGTCGAGCAAGACACTCGACGCTGCCACGAGCCCAAGGCCCGACCAGGAATTTGCGCTGGTGGCAGTGAATGGCGGCGACGATGGCCCCATCGTCGCCGGCGCGCGCTACGCGTCGGCACCCGGAAGCGACTCGTGCGAGTTCGCCGTCACGATCACCGACGAGTGGCAAGGTGTCGGGCTCGCGCGCCGGCTGATGGAGATTCTGATGGAAGTCGCGCGTCATGACGGCTTCCTGACCATGGAGGGGTTCGTTCTCGCATCGAACTCTGCCATGCGAGGTCTCGCCAAGCGACTGGGGTTCGACGACAAGTCGTGCCCGGATGATCGGAGCGTTCGAATCGTGACCCGGAAGCTGTAGACGACCGCACCCTGCGACGCGCCCCGACCCCGCTTTGAGCGATGCGGATCCTGATTTCCAATGACGACGGCTACCTTGCCCCGGGGTTGCAGGCCCTCGTGGACGCCGTGCGGCCGTTCGGCGAACTTTTCGTCATCGCGCCGGAGCAGAACCACAGCGGGGCGAGCAACTCGCTCACTCTCAGTCGCCCGCTGAGCGTGCAGCGCGGGTCGAACGGGTTCATGTTCGTCAACGGCACTCCCACCGACTGCGTCCACATCGCGCTGACCGGGCTGCTCGACCACCGGCCGGACCTGGTCGTATCGGGAATCAACGACGGCCAGAACATGGGCGACGACACGATCTACTCGGGGACGGTCGCCGCGGCCATGGAAGGATTCGTCTTCGGCGTGCCGTCGATCGCGTTCTCGCTGGTCGAGAAGGGCCACGAACACCTCGCGACCGCTGCCGCGATCGCGGCCGAGATTGTCGGCCGGATCGCCCGCCAGCCGTTGAGTACGCCATGTCTCCTCAACGTCAACGTGCCGAACCTGCCACCCGCCGCGATCCGGGGCGTCGCCGTGACGCGCCTCGGCAAACGCCATCCGTCGGAGCCGGTGATACAGGCCCGCAACCCGCGCGGCGAGACGATCTACTGGGTCGGCGCCTCGGGTCTTGCGAAGGACGCGGGCGAGGGAACCGACTTCCATGCCGTCGCGCACGGCTACGTTTCCCTGACGCCGTTGCAGATCGATCTCACCGACACCGCGCAGCTGCCGGCGGTGCGGAACTGGCTGCAGCTACCTGCAACTGCCGCATGACCTCGTCCGGGCACGACGCAGGCATGGTTTCCGAGCGCGTGCGCGAGCGCATGGTCGAACGCGTCCGGGAGCAGGGCGTGCGCGACCCGCGCGTGCTCGATGCAATGGCACGCGTGCCGCGCCATCTCTTCGTTGATGCCGCGCTGTCCAGTCGCGCCTACGAGGACAGCGCATTGCCGATCGGCCACGGCCAGACCATCTCGCAGCCCTACATCGTCGCCCGGACGATCGAACTCGCGCTTGCCGGGGTGCCGGATGCGCGGCGCATGCAGGTGCTCGAGATCGGCACCGGTTGCGGATACGCCGCTGCCGTGATGGCGCAGGTCGCCGGGCAGGTCTATTCGGTCGAACGCGTGCGCGCGCTGCATGACCGGGCGCGCGCCAACCTGCGCCCGCTCCGATTGTCCAACCTGCACCTCATTCTCGGCGACGGGGTCCTGGGCCTGCCCGCTCACGCACCCTTCGATGCCATCGTCGCCGCGGCCGCCGGCATGGAGTTGCCGCCGGCGTGGCCCGAGCAGCTTGCACCCGGAGGATCGATCGTGGCGCCGGTCGGAGGCGACATGCAACGCCTGATGGTCCTGCGGCGCGACGCCGCGGGCCGGATGTCGCGCAGGATGGAAGAGGAAGTGCGGTTCGTTCCGCTGCGATCGGGGGTGCAATGAAGCGGCAAGGGATTCGTGACGTTCGCCTCCTGTCATGGGTGGCGATTCCGCTAGTGGTTGCGGTCGTCGTGGGCGCGGGTTGCACCGTGCGCGGTGTGCGCGAGGCGCCGATCGAGGACAAGTCGCGCGCCAGCCGGCCGGCGACGCCGCCCGCGCCGGTCGCGGCCGCTCAGGCTCCGGCTGCGCCCGCCCCGGTGGTGACGCAACGCGAGGCTGCGAACGGAACCTACGTGGTTCAGCGCGGCGACACGCTCTACAGCATTGCCGTCGCATTCGGCCAGGACTACCGCGACATCGCACGCTGGAACAATCTGGACGATCCGACCAAGCTCACGCCAGGCCAATCCCTGCGGGTGGCACCGCCGGAAGCCGACGCGGCAGCCGTGGTCGGGGTGGTGTCGGTAGGCTCGTCCGCCCCGACCGAGACGCGCCCGCTCGATGCAGTCCCGCCCGCGACGACACCCGCGCCGCTGCCTCCTCCGTCAGCTGCGGGCCCGCCCGTGGTCGCCGCCACGCCTCCACCTCCAGCCGCTGCGCCGGCGCCTGCCCCGGCGGAGCCGGGCCCGAAGCCGCCAGCCGAGCGGCCAAGTCCCGCGCCGCCGGCCGCGACGTCGGGAACGGGCCTGCTGTGGCAGTGGCCCGCGAAAGGTAAGGTGGTCGATGGCTACAGCGAAAGCCGCAACAAAGGCATCGACATCGCGGGCACCGAAGGCGACGCGGTGCTCGCCGCGGGCGACGGCGACGTCGTCTATAGCGGCAGCGGCCTGCGCATGTACGGCAACCTGGTGATCATCAAGCACAACGACGATTTCATCTCGGCGTACGCCCACAACAAGCAGATCCTGGTCAAACAGGGACAGCCGGTGAAGCGCGGACAACGCATTGCGGATCTCGGCAAGACCGACGACGGACAAGCGAAGCTGCATTTCGAGATTCGCTATCGTGGCAAGCCGGTCGACCCGGTGAAGTACCTGCCGCCGCGTTGATCGTGCGATGACCCCGGTCCTGTGCTTCGATATCGAGACCGTCCCGGATACGGCCGGCCTGCGCCGGCTGCGTCCCGAGTGGGCGGCGCTCGATGACGGCGAGGTGGCGGCGCGAGCCTTTGCCGAACGACGCGAACGGATCGGCTCGGACTTCCTGCAGCATCACCTGCACCGCATCGTCGCCATCGGCTGCGCGTTCCGCGATGACGGCGGGTTCCGCGTCCGGTGTCTCGGGGACGAGACCGATCCGGAAGCGCGCCTGATCCAGGACTTCTTTCGCGTCATCGAGCGCTATACACCCCAGCTCGTGAGCTGGAATGGCGGCGGGTTCGACCTGCCGGTGCTGCACTACAGGGGCCTGATCCACGGTGTGCATGCCGCCCGCTATTGGGACCTCGGCGACGAGGATCGCGATTTCCGCTTCAACAACTACGTAAATCGCTACCACACGCGGCATCTCGACCTGATGGACGTGCTGTCCATGTACCAGCCGCGCGCCAGTGCGCCGCTCGACGACATTTCGCGCCTCGCCGGTTTCGCCGGGAAGCTCGGCATGGACGGCGCCCAGGTCTGGGAGGCGTACCGCGCCGGTCGGCTCGGGACAATACGGAGCTACTGCGAGACCGACGTCGTCAACACGTATCTGGTCTTTTGCCGCTTCCAGAAGATGCGTGGAGAACTCGACGAGTCGGCGTACGCCGGAGAAATGCAGCTCGTGCGCGCGGCACTGCAGTCGCTGGAAGGCGCGCATTGGTTGCGGCTGCTCGGCGCTTGGCCGGCGGGTTGACCGTGACCGAGTTGCCCATCGTCGAGATCGAGTCGCTCGATCCCGAGGGGCGCGGCGTCACGCGCCACAGCGGCAAGGTTGTATTCGTCGAGGGCGCGCTTCCGGGCGAGCGCGTGCGCATCGAGTCCTTGCGCGCGAAACCCAAGTACGAAACCGCACGAGCGGTGGAGATCCTGCGCGCAAGCAGTCAGCGCGTCACACCGGGCTGCCCGCATTTCGGGCTGCATGCCGGCGCGTGCGGCGGCTGCTCGATGCAGCACCTCGCGCCGGTGGCCCAGGTCGCCGTCAAGCAGCGCATCCTCGAGGACGCACTGTGGCACATCGGTCGGGTGCGTCCGCAGTTGCTGCTGCGCCCGATTGCCGGTCCTACGTGGGGGTATCGACATCGGGCGCGCCTTTCGGTGCGGTACGTCGCTAAGAAAGGCGGGGTGCTCGTCGGCTTTCACGAGCGTCGCAGCAGCTACGTGGCGGACATGCACGAGTGCCCTGTGCTGCCGCCGCGCGTCGGCAAGCTGATCCCGGGACTGCGCACACTGTTCGGCGGCCTGTCGATTCGCGCCGCCCTGCCGCAGGCCGAATTGGCAATCGGCCACGATGACGCCGGCGGTGAACGAATCGTGCTGGTCGCGCGGGTGTTGCAGAAGCCGACGGCGGAGGATCTGGCCCGCATCGAAGCATTCGCGCTTGCGCATGCGGTCGAGTTCTGGCTGCAACCGGGCGGGCCCGACACCGCGCATCCGATGCTCAATGGCACGCCAACGACGCTGCAACTTGCGCTGCCCGAACACAGCGTAATCCTGCCGTTCGCCCCGACCGACTTCACGCAGGTCAACCACCGGGTGAACGAGGTGCTGGTACGCCGTGTCGTGCGTCTCCTCGATCCGCGCCCGGACGATCGGGTGGTCGATTTCTTCTGCGGCCTCGGCAACTTCACGCTGCCTCTGGCGCGTCGCGCAGGTCGGGTGCTCGGCATCGAGGGTAACGCCGCGTTGCTCGAACGCGCGGCGGGCGCCGCGGCCGCGAACGGGCTCGCGGGGCGCACGCTCTTCTCCCGGCGTGACCTGTTCGAGTTCGCGCCGGGGGACTGGAGCGAACTCACGCGGTCTATGGGCGGGATCGGCCTCGTTGCACTCGACCCGCCGCGCGAGGGCGCGATCGCGGTGGTGCAGTCGCTCGCCGCTGCGACACAGCCCCCGCGCCGCCTCGTCTATGTCTCGTGCAATCCGGCCACACTGGCGCGCGACTGCGCGATCCTGCATCACGACGCGGGATGGGACCTGTGCGCGGCGGGGGTCCTGAACATGTTCCCCCATACCTCGCACGTCGAATCGATCGCCGTACTGGAGCCCGGCGGCCGGCGCAGCGACAGCCCGTGAAGCGTGGAGCCGGCCGATCCGCGGCCTCTTGCGTGATACCATCGCGGGCTCGCGAGAGTGCGCAAGGCCTTAATTTATTGGAGTTATTCGCGGTGATTCCGCAATCCGGGCGCGGATTGCCCTGGTTGCGCTCCCACTTCCCCGGTCGACTGGAAAAGCAATGGCAATTGAAAGGACGCTGTCCATCATCAAGCCGGATGCCGTCGCAAAGAACGTCATCGGCCAGATCTACAGTCGTTTCGAAAGCGCCGGCCTGAAGATCGTCGCGTCGCGCATGACCCACCTGTCGCGCGGGCAAGCGGAGGGCTTCTACGCGGTTCATCGCGGGCGGCCGTTCTTCAACGATCTGGTGGAGTTCATGGTCTCCGGGCCGATCATGGTGCAGGTACTCGAGGGCGAAAACGCCATCGCGAAGAACCGGGAACTGATGGGCGCGACCGACCCGAAGAAGGCGGCTCCCGGGACGATCCGTGCCGATTTCGCCGACAGCATCGACGCCAACGCGGTCCATGGATCGGACGGCGCCGACACCGCACGCGGCGAAGTCGCGTATTTCTTTCCGTCCCTGGACATCCACTCACGCTGAGTACCCGAGGGTGCGCGCCAACCTGCTCGAATTCGATGCCGCGGCGCTTACGGCGTTCGTCGAATCGATCGGCGAGAAGCCGTTTCGCGCGCGCCAGTTGATGCGCTGGATCCACCAGCGGGGGGCGAGCCGCTTCGATCAGATGACGGACCTCGCGAAGTCGCTGCGCGCCCGCCTCGACGAACGTGCGACGGTCGACGCGCTCCCGGTGCTGCGCGACAGCCGGTCCGCCGACGGCACCAGGAAATGGCTCCTGGACGTCGGCGCCGGCAACGCCATCGAAGCTGTCTACATCCCCGAGGAGGAGCGCGGCACGCTGTGTGTATCGACGCAGGCCGGATGCGCGGTCAACTGCCGCTTCTGTTCCACCGGCAGGCAGGGTTTCAGCCGCAACCTGAGGACCGCCGAGATCATCGGCCAGCTTTGGTGTGCCGAGCACCTTTTGCGGAGCGAGCATGCGGAGGCGCCGGCGGAGCGGGTGATCAGCAATGTCGTTTTGATGGGCATGGGCGAGCCGCTGCAGAACTACGAGCCGGTCGTCGCGGCGTTGCGCTTGATGCTGGACGACAACGCCTACGGCCTCTCGCGCCGGCGCGTGACGCTCTCCACCTCGGGCATGGTGCCGCAGATGGACCGTCTTGCGCTCGATTGCCCGGTGGCGCTTGCGGTTTCGCTGCACGCACCGAACGACGCTCTGCGCGACGAACTCGTGCCACTGAATCGCAAGTATCCCTTGCGGGAGCTCCTGACCGCCTGCCGTCGCTACCTGCGCCACGCGCCGCGCGACTTCATCACCTTCGAATACGTCATGCTCGACGGTGTCAACGACGCGGAGTCGCATGCGTACGAGCTCGTCGCGCTCGTGCAGGATGTTTCCTGCAAGCTGAACCTGATCCCCTTCAATCCGTTTCCCGGGTCGGGCCTGCGCTGCGCTTCGGCAGACACCATCAAGGCGTTTGCCCGCGTACTCGCCGATGCCGGAATCGTGACCACCGTGCGGAAGACGCGCGGCGACGACATCGACGCTGCGTGCGGACAGCTCGCGGGCGAAGTTCAGGATCGAACCCGCGTGCACGAGCGCGCCAGCCGTCTGCCGCCGTTGGTGGCGGTGCGGTAGGAGCCGAGATGCGAGGTTTGCCGAATTTGCGTCTCGCCGCGCTTGCGGTGACCGTGGCGGTCCTGAACGGGAGTTGCACGACGACCACCGAGGTCAACGGCCAACCGGTGGCCTCGAACCAGCGACCCGGGACGCCAAACGAGCCGGACGCACGCAAGCGCGCCTCCATACGGTTGCAGCTGGCGGCAACGTACTACCAGAAGGGCCAGTTCAGCATCGCCATCGAAGAGATCCAGAACGCGCTCAAGCTCGATCCGAACTACGCGGAGGCATATGGGCTGCTCGGGCTCGTCAACATGGATCAAGGCAAGCGCGACGAGGCGGAGGCGAATTTCCAGCGTGCGCTGCAGCTCGACAACGACAACCCGGAGATCCTGAACAACTACGGGTGGTTCCTGTGCCAGAGCGGACGCGAGCGACAGTCGATCGACTACTTCAAGCGGGCTGCGGCAGCGAAGACCTACGCAACGCCCGCGATGCCGATGCAGAACGCGGGTCTGTGCATGCTTCGCATCAAGGACCTGACGGCCGCCGAGGAATACCTCAAGCATTCGTTCGAGCTCGATGCTTCCAACCCGATCACGAAGTATCAACTCTCGCGTCTCTACCTGAAGCTGGGTCAGCTCGAGCGCGCGCGCTTCTACTACGGGCTCCTGCCAAGCGGCCAGGATGCCGGCGCAGAGGTGCTGTGGCTCGGCGTGCGCATCGCGCGCGCCGAAGGAGACGCTCGGACGGAGCAGCAACTCGCCACGGATCTGCGCCGCCGGTTCCCGGACTCGCGCGAGGCCGCTGCGCTGAGACGAGAGGCCTTCGATGAATGACGTCGAGGCGCCACAGGCGGAAACCGGCATCGAACCCGAGCCGGTGACCGGCTTCGGGCGGCGGCTGGCTGCCGCGCGCGAAAAGCTCGGCCTCTCGGTCGACGAAATCGCGGCGCGGTTGCGCCTGCATCCGAAGCAGGTGCGGGCGATCGAAAGCGAGGACTTGCCGGCCTTGCCGGCGCCCTTCCTGCGCGGTTTCGTGCGCAACTACGCGAAGGAGGTGCGGCTTGACCCGGCTCCGCTGGTGGCCGAACTGAACGCAGCGCTGGGATCGCGTGCAGGCGTTCCGCTGCAAATGGCGTCGGCGCGCTCTGCGTCGGCGCTCGAGGCGCCGAGCGATCACGGTACCCGCCGCGTGGTCGTGGTTGGCGTGATCGCGGTCCTGATCGTTTTTGCCGTGGTCGGCGGGCTCGCGACGCGGCGTGACCGCGTGCGCGTCGAGGGCGCGGCCGGAAATGCCACGCCGGCACCGCCGGTTGCGACGGCACCCGCGCTGCCGGCGGCGGCCGAGCAGAAGGCCGATGCGGCGGCACCACCGCCGGTTGAAAGGGCCGCGGCGGCGGCAAGCGCAGCTGCGCCGACGGCCGTGCCCGCACCGGTGGCGCCGCCCGCTTCCGAGTCGGTGCGCCTGAGCTTCCGTGACGAGTCCTGGGTCGAGGTGACGCAGGCCGACGGACGCGTCGTGCATTCCCAGGTCAACGCCGCAGGTACCGAGCAGCGGGTCGAAGGCAAGCCGCCGCTGCGCCTCGTGATCGGCAACGCGTCGGCGGTGGCGGTCGACTACAAGGGCAAGTCGATCGACCTCAAGCCGGTGACAAGCGTCGACAACGTCGCCCGGATCACGCTCAACTAGAGCCGATGAACTCGCCCGTCGAACCGCTTGCCTGCCTGCCTTCGGCCGCCGCGTCGCAGCCGCGTCGCGCGACGCGCCAGGTCGAAATTGCCTGGGGCGACCAGCGCGTCCACGTGGGGGGTGATGCGCCCGTGCTCGTTCAATCGATGACGAACACGGACACGGCGGACGCGATCGCGACCGCGATCCAGGTCAAGGAACTGGCGCAAGCGGGGTCCGAAGTCGTCCGTATCACGGTCAACTCGCCCGATGCGGCGCGCGAAGTACCCGCGATCCGCGACCAACTCGATCGGATGGGGGTCCACGTCCCGCTGGTCGGCGACTTCCACTACAACGGCCATCGTCTCCTGACGCAATTTCCGGACTGCGCGCGCGCACTCTCGAAATACCGTATCAATCCGGGCAACGTCGGCACCGGGGCGCGGCGCGACGACAATTTCGCGCAGATGATCGAGGTGGCCTGCCGCTACGCGAAGCCGGTGCGGATCGGCGTCAATTGGGGCTCGCTCGATCAGGACCTGCTCGCGCGGATGATGGACGAGAACGCGCGGCGCGACGAACCCTGGGACGCCGGCGCGGTGCTACGCGAGGCGCTGGTCCGCTCGGCGACCGAAAGCGCGCGCCGCGCGGTAGAACTCGGTCTCGCGGACGATCGGATCATCCTGTCGGCCAAGGTGAGCGGCGTGCAGGACCTGATTGCGGTGTACCGCGAACTTTCCCGCCGCTGCGACTATCCGCTGCATCTCGGGCTGACGGAAGCGGGGATGGGAAGCAAGGGCATCGTCGCCTCGACGGCCGCGCTTGCCGTGCTGCTACAGGAGGGCATCGGCGACACGATCCGCATCTCCCTGACGCCCGCGCCCGGGGAAGCGAGAACCCGTGAAGTGCAGGTGGCGCAAGAGGTGTTGCAGGCGCTCGGCTTGCGTGCGTTTACGCCGCAGGTGATCGCCTGCCCGGGGTGTGGCCGCACCACCAGCACGTTCTTCCAGGAGCTGGCCGCCAGGATCCAGGGTTACCTGAGTGCCCAGATGCCAATCTGGCGCACGACGTATCCGGGCGTCGAGTCGATGAATGTCGCGGTCATGGGGTGCGTGGTCAATGGGCCCGGTGAAAGCAAGCACGCCAACATCGGCATCAGCCTGCCTGGAACCGGGGAGCAGCCGGTCGCACCCGTCTTCGTCGACGGGGTGCGCACGGTGACCCTCAAGGGGGCGCAGATCGCCGAGGAATTCCAGGTGATCGTCGAGTCCTACGTCCGGCGCAACTACGCGCGGATGCCGGACGGCGCGCAGCACGCTACCAGCGCACGGGGCTGAACGGTGGGCAAGACGCGCCTCGCCGCCGTGCGCGGCATGAACGATCTGTTGCCGGCCGATGCGGGACTCTGGGAGTGGTTCGAGGCGCGGGTCGTTGACTGGCTTGGCGCCTATGGCTACCAGCAGATTCGTACGCCGGTGCTGGAGCACACCGAACTCTTCGTGCGCGGCATCGGCGAAGTTACGGACATTGTCGAAAAGGAGATGTATTCGTTCGAGGACCGTCTGAACGGCGAGCATCTCACGCTGCGTCCCGAATTCACCGCCGGGGTCGTGCGCGCCGCGATCGAACACAACCTGACCTACGAGGCCCCGCGCCGCGTCTGGAGCATGGGGCCGGTGTTCCGGCACGAGCGGCCGCAGCGCGGACGTTATCGGCAATTCAATCAGGTCAACGTCGAGGCCCTCGGTTTCGACGGCCCCGACATCGACGCCGAGCACATCGTGATGCTGTCGCGCTTGTGGCAACAGCTCGGCCTGGGTCCGGTGCGACTCGAGATAAATTGCCTCGGTCAGGCGGAGGAACGCCTGCGCCATCGCGCCGACCTGATCGGGCACTTCGAGCGCCACCTCGACGCGCTCGACGCCGATGCGCGCCGGCGCCTGCACAGCAATCCGCTGCGGATCCTGGACAGCAAGAATCCGGCGCTGGCGGAAGTCGTCGCGACTGCCCCGCGCATCACCGACTACCTGAGCGACTCCTCGCGCACCTTCCTCGAGGGCCTGCAGCAGCTGCTGCGCGCCGCCGGCATCGAGTTCACGGTCAATCCCCGCCTGGTGCGCGGCCTCGACTACTACAACCTGACGGTCTACGAGTGGATTACGGACGCGCTCGGAAGCCAGGGCACGATCTGCGGCGGGGGGCGCTACGACCCGCTCGTGGAGCGCATGGGAGGCAAGCCGACCCCCAGCTGCGGTTACGCGTTCGGCGTCGAGCGCGTGCTGGACCTGGTGCGCGAGCGTGGCGGCGGAGAGATGATCGCGCGCACCGACGTCTACGTCGTCCACCAGGGCGGGGCGACCGCAACGGCCGCGTTCCTGCTCGCCGAGCGCTTGCGCGACAAGGGTCTGGACGTCACGTACAACGCCGGTGCGACGAGCCTGAAGTCCCAGATGAAGCGTGCCGATGCGAGCGGCGCGGCGTTCGCGGTGATCGTCGGGGTAGACGAAGTTGCGCAGGGGGCGGCGGCGATCAAGGCGCTGCGGCCACGCAGCGAGGAGGCGCCTTTCGCGCGCCAGAGCATGGTGCCGCAGGCGGAAGTGGGGCAGGCGCTGGTCGCAGCCATGCTGTACCAGAGTCAAAGCGAAAACAACTGAGAGAGACGGAAGGCGCGATGGCGTACGACCTACAGGAGCAGGAGCAACTCGCCACCTTCAAAGCGTGGTGGGAGAAATACGGCAACCTGATACTGACCACCGCGACCATCGTGCTGCTCGCGATCGCGGCGTTCAACGGGTGGCGGTGGTACGAGCGGCGCCAGGGCCAGGCGGCGGGAGAGGAGTACGACCGGCTGCTCGTTGCGTTGGAGGCAAAAGACGCCGACAAGGCCAAGGACCTGGCCGGCGGCATTATCGAGAAATACAACCGCACGATCTACGCAAGCCTCGCGGCGCTGCAGGCGGCGAAGGTCTACCAGGAGGCGGGTGACAGCAGCGGCGCGAAGGCGCAACTGCGCTGGGTGATCGACAGGTCGGGACGGCCCGAGCTCGCGGCGACGGCGCGTGTGCGACTGGCGGGTGTCCTGCTGGATGAGAAGGCCTACGACGAGGCGCTAAAAGTGTTGGCCGAGAATGTCCCGGCCTCGCACGCAGCCCAGTTTGCCGATCGCCGCGGCGACGTGCTGCTCGCTCAGAACAAGGTCGACGAGGCACGTGCCGCGTACCGGGAAGCGTTGGACAAGGCAGCGGCCGACAATCCGCTGCGCGCATACATCCAGCTGAAGCTCGACGCGCTGCCGGCGCCCGCGGCGTCGTGAGGCGCTGATGGGCGGCGGTCGCCTTGGCTGCGTCCTGCGGCGCGGTTGCCTTGCCGCCGCGATATTGCTGTCGGCGTGCTCGTCGCGCGACCCTGCGCTGACGAAGCCGGCCGAACTGGCTCCGATCAAGAATCCACTTCCGGTGCGCGTGGTCTGGAAGATGAGCGTCGGCTCCGCGCACAACCTCGTCCTGCAGCCCGCCGTGGTGGAAAAGGCGATCTACGCCGGATCCGCGAGCGGCAGCCTGCTGCGGATCGCGCCCGACACGGGCAAGGTCGTGTGGCGCACCGAACTCGGAACCGATGTGTCCGCCGGGGTCGGCAGCGACGGCGAGACGGTTGCCGTCGCGACGCCGCGCGGCGAGGTGATCGCGCTTGACGCCAACGGGAAGGAACAGTGGCGCGGCCAGGTGTCGAGCGACGTCTCCGAGCGGCCCCTGGTCGGCAACGGCCTCGTCATCGTGCGTTCGACCGACCATCGAGTCGCGGCATTCGAGGTCGGCACGGGCAAGCGGCGTTGGTTCTTCCAGCGCCAGCAGCCGCCGCTGACGTTGCGCGCCTCGACCGAAATGAGTTTTGCGGGCGACAACGTCCTAGTCGGATTCCCGGGCGGCAAGCTGACCGCGCTCGCGCTTGCCAACGGCGCGACCCGGTGGGAGGCGACGGTGTCCGACCCGAAGGGCACGACCGAGGTCGAGCGCCTTTCCGATGTCGTCGGGCCCGTGGCGGTCAGCGGGCGCGACGTCTGTGCCGCCTCGTTCCAAGGTCGCATCGCCTGCGGCGATGCGGCCAACGGAGCGCTGCGCTGGGCACGCGAGTTCTCCGCTGCATCGGGTCCGGCTGTCGGGGCGCGGCTGGTCTACGCGGTCGACGCGAAGTCGCACGTCTACGCGTTCGGCCGCGAGGGAGGCGCCAACCAGTGGCGCAACGACAAGATGCAGAATCGGGCGCTGACGACGCCGCTTGCGCTCGATCGCGCGGTGGTCGTCGGTGACCTGCAGGGCTTCGTGCACTTTCTCGCCCCGGAGAGCGGCGACTTTCTCGCGCGCGCCGAGGTTGGCGATGGCGCGATCGTCGCCCGGCCGCAGCAATGGGCCGACAGTGTCGTGGTGCAATCGCAGGGCGGAACCATCGCGCTGTTGGCGCTCGGGCAATGACGGGTAGCGGGCCGGAGCGGACGTGAAACCGGTTGTCGCACTCGTCGGGCGGCCCAATGTCGGCAAGTCGACGCTGTTCAATCGACTAACGCGCACCCGCGCGGCGCTCGTGGCCGATTTCCCCGGCCTCACCCGCGATCGTCACTACGGCGACGGAAGAGTCGGGCCGGTGCCGTGCCTCATCATCGACACCGGCGGCTTCGAACCCGTCGCGGGCGAAGGGATCGTGCGCGAGATGGCGGCCCAGGCGGAACAGGCGATCGCCGAAAGCGATGTCGTCGTCTTCGTCCTGGACGCGCGCGAGGGCCTCACTGCTCAGGATCGACGCATCGCACAGCGCCTGCGTACGACCGGCCGGCGCGTGGTCCTGGCCGCCAACAAGGCGGAGGGCTTGCCCGCCGAGTCCTATGCGGAATTCCACGAGCTTGGCATGGGTGCCCCCAATCCGGTATCGGCCGCCCACGGCGAGGGCGTCGCGGACCTGATGGACCTCGTCCTCGCCGGATTTGCCGTCGATCCGGACGATGCCGCTTCGAGCGCGCCCGGCGACCGGATCCGCGTGGCGATCGTGGGCAGGCCCAACGTGGGCAAATCCACGCTCGTCAACACGTTGCTGGGCGAGCAGCGAATGATCGCCTTCGATCAACCGGGG
>Ga0335077_10000672_pt1 | contig 38761 bp, 26 predicted proteins | sample Lox_Sample_31_FD_207151 | JGI IMG/M metagenome (GOLD analysis project Ga0335077, IMG submission 207151) | Soil microbial communities from Loxahatchee National Wildlife Refuge, Florida, United States - Lox_Sample_3.1 | ecosystem: Environmental > Terrestrial > Soil > Wetlands | place: USA... | reverse complement strand
GTTTTCAAGTTCACCCCGCCCAAGGGGGCGACCAGGGTCGAGATTGTTCCGCGGAAAACCAAATAGAGGATTGATGACATGAAAAGCGCATTCAACAATTTCTTCCTGGTTCCGCTAGTCATCCTCACCCTGGCCAGTTTCGCAATGGTCACCGCGGCCGATGCAGCCGGTCGCGCCGGAGGCGGCGGGGGTGGCGGCGCTCGTGCCGGTGGGGGCGGCGCTCACGCCGGTGGGGGTGGCGCTCAGGCCGGTGGCGGTGGTGGCGCACGGAACGTGCAGGCGAATAACAGCCGCGCCGACGTGCGCACCAACAACGTCCGTAGCACCAGTGTCAACAACGTCAACAGGACCAACGTCAACGTGGAGAGGAACGTCAACGTAAATGTCGATCACGGCTGCTGCAACGGCGGCTGGGACAACGACTATCACCCGGTAGCAACGGCGGCGGCGGTCACAGCTGCGGTTGGCGTGACGTCCGCCATCGTGGGTTCGATGGTGCGAACCGTGCCCGCGGGGTGCGTGCCGGTCAATTACGGTGGCGTGATCTATCAGCAGTGCGGCAGCACCTGGTATCAGCCGCAAAGCGGGCAGTACGTGGTCATCAATCCGCCCTATTGAGCACGTTGATTCGGCCACGGGCTGACGGGTGATTCCATCACTACAGCGCGTTCAGCAATGAGTGCGAACCTAGTTCCTGAAGGTGCCAATGGGAATGCAGTGATCGACGAACCGCTTGGCGGACAGCCCGCCGCCAGATCCGTCGGCTGGCGGATCGCGCGCGTTACCACCCCTCGCGCGCCTTGAGTGTTCCGGCGTCCTTGAGGAATAGACCATGAATCAAGCCACGATCTCCAAACCGATTGCTGCAGACGAGGCCTACAAGATTGCCAAGGCCGCATACGTCTTCTGCTTCCCGCTCGACTACTATCACCGCGCGATCTACGACCTCAAGGCCCGTCTGCTGGTCGACAACCCGATCGATCGATACTCGATCGGCGATCGGAGCGAGGGCCTGAAGCACGACGCCGATGGCGGACTGACGATTTATGTCCAAAAGGATTCGCCCGGAAAGGACAAGGAGAGCGACTGGCCGCCTGCGCCCGATGGCCCGATGAGCATCATCTCGCGCATGTATGGGCCTGAGGATCGAATCCTGCAGGGACAGTACAACTTTCCTGATCCGGTGAAGGCGAACTAGCGGCAAGGCGCCGCGCCCGATTTTCATTCCACCGAATACGGAGAATTGCAATGGTATCGAACACCACAGCATCTACCAGCAAGACCATTGCGTCCGACGCCTGGATCTACGGCTACGCGATGCTCTATAACTACCGGACGATGTTCCAGCAGGCGGTCGATCCGTCGTTCCCGGGATACATCGGCGGCTTCGGCCGTTTCCGCCACTACTCGCGCGGCTTCACGCCGGCCGATGCGGACATCGTCACGCCGAGCAACGACACGCCGTACTCGTGGGCATGGCTCGATCTGCGCGCGGAGCCCTGGGTCCTTAGTGTGCCGGCGATCGACCGCTACTACGTGCTCCAGTGGTTCGACCTATACACCCACAACTTCGCCTACGTGGGGTCGCGCGCCACGGGCAGCGGCGCGGGAAACTATCTCTTTGCCGGGCCGAACTGGAAAGGGGATGTGCCGAAGGCCATCACCAAGGTCTTGCGTTCGGAGACGGACTTCATCGGCACCCTTACGCGCACCAGTTGGACCGGACCGGAAGAGAAGGAAGCGTTGCAGGCCACGCAGGCGCAATACCGCCTCACGCCCCTCAGCGAATTTGCCGGGACCAAGGCGCCGCCGCCTGCACCGGGACTCGCGTTTCCTGCCTGGGACGAGGCCCGCGCCAATTCTGCCGATTTCATCTCGTATCTCAATTTCCTGCTGCAGTTCTGCCCGATGCCCGATGCGGAGAAGGATCTTCGTGCACGCTTCGCGAAGATCGGCATTGGCGCAGGCCGCGTTTTCGACCCGGCCACGCTCGACCCCGAGACCAAGGCCGCGCTCGCCGTAGGCGTCTCCGACGGAAAGAAGCGCCTCGACGAGCGCATCGCCGCTACCACGAGCTCCGCCGATATCTTCGGCACGCGTGAATTTCTTGGCAAGGACTTCGCCATGAAGCGCGCCGTCGCCGCTGCCATGGGCATCTACGGCAACTCGAAGGAAGAGGCGGTCTATACGGCCTATGCGGCCGGCGCGGACGGCAAAGCGCTCGACGGCACGAAGCGATACGTCATTCACTTCACCAAGGTGCAGGTGCCACCGGTGAAGTTCTTCTGGTCGATGACCATGTACAACCTCCCGCAGCGCCTGCTCATCGAGAACCCGATCGACCGCTACGCCATCGGCAGCCGCACGCCGGGTTTCAAGATCAACCCGGACGGCAGCGCGGACATCTATTTGCAAAGCGCGTCGCCCGGCAAGGGCAAGGAAAGCAACTGGCTGCCGACGCCGGACAAGGGCGCCTATTACATGATCCTCCGGATGTATGGCCCGGAAGGAACTCTCCTGCGCGGCTCGTGGAAAGCACCGCTGCCGACTCTTCAGCAATAAAAAGCACCGGACGTTCGATCATAGATGAACCCCCAGGCGTGCGGACTACATCGCAAGTCACTGAACTAGTTTGATGCCCCGATGGAGATGAACATGGACAGTCAGGTTGCCCTGCCCAAAACCGCCGCCGATGTTCCCGGTCCCGCCGCCGGCAACACGATGACGAAGGAATATGTCCAGATGGTTGGACGAATGGCCTACGTATGGGGTTGGCCGCTGGTCAACGCGGAGAACCGGCGCGCCGCCTTTGCGAAGGCGCCGGAACCCATGCTCATGGGCGGTATCCTGCCCATTGGCTACAACCGGGTTTGCATGTTGACCGGTTACATTGACGCGAAGGAGGAATTCGTCACCTGCCCGAACCAGGATGTTGTCTACGGCTTCGGCTTTTCGGACCTCGATCAAACTCCCGTCGTCGTCCAGATTCCCGATTTCGGTGATCGCTTCTGGGTGCTGGCACTCTGGGATCAGCGTTCGGATGAGTTCTCGGCGCTCGGCAAGGCCTACGGCACCAAGCCCGGCTTCTACATGGTGGTCGGTCCGAACTGGCAGGGTGCAACACCTGCCGGCATCACCGCCGTGTTGCGCTCGTCAACGCCGGTGATCGCGATGTGTCCGCGAGTGTTCATGAATGATACGGCGGAGGACAAGGCAGCCATTCAGTCCGTTCTCAACCAGATCAGCATCTATCCAGTCGCGGAGTTCGACAGGAAGATGAAGGTTAAGGACTGGAGCAAGGTTCCCCAATCGCCGGCTGCGGCTTCATCGGGCGGCGAAACCAAGTGGGTGGACCCGGAGACTTTCTTCGACCAACTGGCGGCGGTCATGAAGCGCGTGCCGCCGCTGCCGGGCGAGGAAGCCCTCTATGCCTGGATAAAGAGCGTCCTGGACGCCGCGACCAAGGATCCGGAAATCAAGCAGGCCCTTGTCGCCACTGCCGTCGCCGCCGAACGCGACTTGATAGCCCCGTTCTTTCAGTGGAAATTGAACGGATGCTCCGCAGGCAACGGCTGGAATTCGCCGACCAACAACGCCCAATGGGGCACCGATTATCTCAATCGCGCCGGCACCGCCAAGTCCAACATGTATGACAACAAGCCCACCGAGACGAAATATATCTATCGCGACTTCGACAGCTCGGGGCAGCAACTCAACGGCAACAATCTTTACACCGTCACCTTCGCCAAGGGCCAGGAGCCGCCCGTGAACGGGTTCTGGTCCATGACTCTCTACAACGACAAACACCTCTTCAATCCGAACCCGCTGAATCGCTACTCGCTCGGCACGAAGAGCAAGTCGTTTCTGCAATATGAGGCAGACGGATCGCTCACGCTGTACTTCGGCGCGAAGTCGCCGGGCAAAGACAAGGAAACCAACTGGGTGCCCGCACCGAATGGCGCGTTTTCGCTCTATATCCGCTGCTACTGGTCGCAGCCCGCCATTCTCGACGGCACCTGGAAGCCGCCGCAGGTCGAGAAGGCGACCAACTGAGCCCTCCTCGTGTGTAGCGCTCGAAACAAGGCGCCGAAGGCAGCGCGGACATCCGCGACGCGCCGAAACCAGTCAACCGGATCCATGTTGTCGAGGAGATGAGCGTGAACAGTCAAGTTGCCCAGCCCAAGACCGCCGCCGACGTGACTGGACCGGCTACCGGCGTCCTCATGCACCCGGCCTACGCCAAGGCCGTCGGCCAATTCGCGTACGTCTGGGGCTGGCCGATGGTCAACATGCTCAATCGCAGCGCCGCGATTACCAAAGCCCCCCGGCCCGGACTGCTCAATGGGGTCCTGCCGGTGGCGCCGCGCGGCCAGGTCGCCATGCTTGCCGACTACATCGACGCAGGCCAGACCTTCGTCACCTGTCCCAACCAGGACGTCGTGTACGGGCTCGGCTTCTTCTCGCTGGACGATGAGCCGGTGGTAGCGCAGGTGCCCGACTTCGGCGACCGTTTCTGGGTCTATGCACTCTACGATGCGCGCACCGACCAGTTCGCCGCGATCGGCAAGCCCTACAAGACGAAGCCCGGCTTCTACCTGCTTGTCGGCCCCAAGTGGAACGGCGACAAACCCGCCGGAATCGAGGCGGTCATCCGCAGCTCCACCGCGCTGGCCAACGCCATTCCCCGCGTCTTCATGGACGACACCTTAGAGGACCGCAAAGCCATTCAGAAGGTGATCAACCAGATCGTGTTCTATCCGCTCAAGGACTTCGACGGAAAGATGAAGGCGAAGGGCTGGGCGAGCACGCCGGCGATCCCCGGGCCGAAGTCCGAGGGAGGCGGGGAGACGAAGTGGGTCGTGCCGGAGAAGTTCTTCGACCAGCTTGGCGCCGTACTCGATACCGTGCCGCCGTTACCGGGCGAGGAAGCGCTCTACGGTCAATTCCGCGTGCTGCTCGACGCTGCGGCCAAGGATCCCGCGGTAAAGAAGGCGCTCGTTGAAGCGGCCGTCGCAACCGAGCGCGACGTCCTCGCGCCATTCTTCGAATGGAAGCGCAACGGCCGACCTGCGGGTAACGGCTGGAACCGCTCGACCAACAACGCGCGCTTCGGCCACGACTACTACAACCGGACGGGCACTGCCAAGTCGAACATGTTCGACAACAAGCCCGACGAGACGCAATACCTTTACACGGACGTCGACTCGGAGGGCGCGCAGCTCGACGGCAAGCAAAGCTACCAGGTCACGTTCGCCGCAGGCCAGGAACCACCCGTCAGCGGCTTCTGGTCGATGACGCTGTACAACAACGAGCACTTCTTCAATCCGAACGCGCTGAAACGCTTTTCGCTCGGCACCAAGAACAAGAACCTCAAGAAGAATGGCGACGACTCGCTGACTCTCTACGTGGGTACGAAATCGCCCGGCGCGGACAAGGAAGCAAACTGGCTGCCCGCACCCGCCGGACACTTCTCGCTCTACATCCGGGCGTACTGGGGGCGGCAGGGCATCCTCGACGGCTCGTGGAAGCCGCCGGTCATCCGGAAGGGCAAGTAGCGCGCGGGCCGCGGCACCGACCGGCGGAGACGAAACGATGGATGCGAAACAACTGCTAACGCTGGCGTTCCAGGTGGCCATCATCGGCACCGTGTTCGGATTCGGGCTGACGTCCACGAAGGACGACATGCTTTATCTCTGGCGCCGGCCTGGACTCTTGGTTCGCTCGGTGCTGGCGGTCCTGCTCGTCATGCCGATCCTGGTCGTCCTGCTCGTCAAAGCCTTCGACTTCCGGCATACCGTCGAAGTCGTCCTGGTCGCGCTCGCCATTTCTCCAGTGCCGCCGCTCTTGCCGCAGAAGGAATCGAAAGCCGGCGGGCGGCGTTCGTACGGTCTGGGACTCATGCTCTTCCTGGGTCTCGTGGCCATCGTAGTGATCCCTTTGGTGGTGAAGGTCCTGGAAAGCGTCTTCGCGCACTCCTACACGGTGGATGCGGGCGCCATTGCGCGGATCATACTGATCGCAGTGCTCATTCCGCTCATCGGCGGCATGGCAGTCCGCATGCTCCTGCCGCGAATGGCCGAGCGACTCGTGAAGCCCGTGCGTCTTGCGGCGAACGGGCTGCTGCTCGTCGGGGTGATTGTGCTGCTTGCGGTGAGCTGGCAGGCGATCTGGGCCGCCGTGGGTAACGGAACGATTCTCTTGCTGATCGCCTTCGTTGTCGCGGGGCTTGTGATTGGCCATCTGATGGGCGGACCGGAACCGGAGCATTCCGTGGTGCTCGCGCTTTCCACCGCGTGCCGCCACCCGGCGATTGCGCTCGCCATTGCTGCAGCGAACTTTCCAGACGAGCGCTTCGGCGGAACCATAATCCTGTATCTGCTCGTGAGCGCTGTCGTCGCAATTCCCTATGTCGCGTGGCAGCGGCGCCGGTTGCTGCCCGCGCCGTCGATGTGATCGCTTATCGGAGCGACGTCGATGCCGACGCCTAGCGCGATCACGGACTCGTCGATCAAGCAGTCTGGGCGCATCGCTTCGGTGGTGCGTGGTTCGCGTATGTCGTGCGCCCCGTCCTCGCGGCGTTGCTCCTCGGCCGGGTATGGCGCCTCCTCCTCGTGAGCCGCTGGATGTGGTGCATCGCGAGGTTGCCACTCGCGCTCGTGCCGACGCACCCCACCGCATCGCCGGCCTCGGTTTCATCAAAGAGCTTGCGGGTGGTCGGTGGCGTGGGCATGTTCTTTGCCCCGAGCATAGCTCGCGTACCGGCGGTCACGATGATCTCGACCTGCGCACGCACGAGTTCTTCGGCAAGAGGTTGCAGCGCTTCGGATCGCAGTTTGGCGTAACGACGCTCGACCTGCAGGTTCTGGCCCTCCACCCATCCAAGCTGTCGCAAGGGCTCAGCTTGCGCCGAAAGCTCCTTGGGAGTCCAGAAATTCGGCGAGCCTGGCTCCAAAACGCCGATGCGACGGACCGCCTTCGAGGTTTGTGCGATGGCGACGTCTGGCGCGATGAGAACGCCAGCCAGCGCGCGGCAGAAGCTCCGCCGTGACTTCGAACGGGCTCTCTGATCCCGTGCCATCTGCCTCCCCTTTAGACTGAGGCTGGGTGCTGGGGACTAGAGCGACCTTAGGATACTGCAATCACGGGCCATGTCCGCTTAGGGTCGTCTTGCGAAGTCGCTGACCGGCCAGGTGCGGCCGTTGACGCGCACAGGCATTTGCCTGCAGTCATGATTCTTCCGGCCTCGTAGCGACGCCAACAGTAGGTGAGACCCCACCGGACGAACCTCCCGTCTTCATTTCCCTTGATCCACGTCAAGGCCGGGCGCGCTTATGCAAGCGTAGGCTTCGTATCGAGCACCATGGAGTTGGGCCTGGCTTTCTTCCTCTTAGCCAGGCCTTTTTATTTTCAGCACCGGACCGCTCGCCGCCAGCGCGGTACTTGCGTGGCAACGGTGACGCTCTGTGGTAACCCACGGCAGACTTGGCTGAGTTCGGCCAGGAGCGGGCATCGGCTAGCGCCGCCGGATTCGGAGCGCAGTGCTTTCCTGCTTAAGTGCGGTCGAGTCGCGTCTTCAGCACGTCGAGATCCTCGAGCGCGCGATGAAGTAGGCGAATAACGGTCGGCAGGTCTTTGGTCTCGCAGCCATCGAGCACGCCGAGTGCGTTCCGCAACTGAGACCGTGCGGCGAGCACCAACATATAGTTGACGACGTTGAAAGGGTAGCTGCCGGGCGTGTCAGCGTCCGGAACAGGGCCCCAGGGTTCCTGCGTGCGAAGGGGTGCTATGCTGTTCGCGGCGGCCATTGCATCTCCTTGTTGGCTGGCGCTCCTTAGGAGTTGGCTCGTAAGGAAGAGGGCGGCGGGCCTCGTGGGTGCCGGCAAGTTTCGACCTTAACAATGATGCGCTGTATGCGCGCGCCCTGCGTTGATGCACGTCAAGGAAACCGGGTCAACGGGTCCTGGCAAGCACGATCAGCCGCGTCCGCTGGAGCCTGCACTACCAACAGTCGATCGAGCTAGCGCTTGCGGCCAACAGCTACCGGTCGCTATCACCGTGGAATTTTCCGGTAACCGGCCATTGACGAAGAGCCGGTGCCGGCCCATGTCGGGCGGAAGTTCCGCCGCTACCTCGATTTCGGCATCTCCGTCCGGCGTTCCCAGAACAGTCGCACCGCGCGTTGACATCACGAAGCGACGGGTGGAGAGTCTGGCAAATCTGGCCGAGCCACCACCGCCCGACCGGCTCGAGAGGAGTGTCGACGACTCGCTCTCACCGGCATCCGCTCTTCTCGCTCGCTTCCTGCGAATTCGGTGGGGACACGCTGAATGTCTCTGTGGGGGGGGTATGAAACATACGCGATATCTACTAGCGATAGGCCTGCTCGTGTTTGCGGTGCAGGCGAGGGCAGATTGGGCATCTGGCGATATCACCGACATCATCAACAATGTGAAGACGATCCTCGCCGAGGTCGCGGGCGACGTCACGAACATGGCGTCAGAGTTCGTGCAGCAGATCAACGCTTTGAACGCGGAAGGTCAAACGGTGAGGGAAACTGTCCAAGATGCTCTGGACTTCGTCCAGCACCGCCGGACGCCCTTGCTCGACTTCGTCAATGGCAGTCCGCCTAACAATACCGGGCGGTGCGGGCAGAACACGCCGTGTGAGAATTTCCGCTTGGACCTGGAGAATTTCGTCCTCGACATGGCGAATCTGAAGAGTATGTTTCCGCAGATCGAGCAACACGGGCTCGGCGATGGGACGATCCTCGTCGATATCATCGACACCCTGCCACCATTCGTTCTGTTCGGGTTCTACGAAATTCTCAATAAGGTTCCCAACTGGCAGGACACCCCGCAGAACCTTGCTGCCCTTTACGACGAGATCAGCGACGCCGACGCGTTTTCCGCGGAGCCCCTGGGAGCGAGCGCGGCGACCGCCGCCAGCATCGCGAGCGTTACGCCGAACGGGGCCAGCGGAGGGCAAGGAGCCTTCGGCCCTCCCGGGACCAAGCTCGACATCTTCTGCAGCGAAGGAAAGCAGCTAAGAGACGACCCGGTGCACTTGAACCGCGTCAGGGCGAATTGGACGTGGCTTGCAAACATGCTCGATGGCATTGGAGAGGCTGCCCCCGATTGGTACGATATTACGCTGGCGGGCGAAGGCGCCGACATACCGGTGCCAGTCAAGGCTTTCATAAAAACTGCAGGGAAGGTCATAGAGTCGATCTTCGCCAGTGTGGACGCTTACCGCGCCAATCTCGCCCTGTGTAAGCAAATCGAGACCGACGTCGCGCAGCGGGCGCCGCTGCTCGAGTATCGGACTGCGGCGGGGAACAAGGACGCTTATTGGGCCGTGAAGGGCGTCGTTCAGGCACAGGGCCACTCTTCGCCGACGGCAGACGCGCTGCTCAGCGACGCGGGCAACTTCTACAGCGAGGACAGGTATAAGGACGCCTACCGCAAGATCTGCGACGCGTACGCCGCACTATAGGAGCATCTTCGTGCAGGTTGCCTGAGCATCGACTCGATCTCCGTGTTGGCTTCGCGCAGCGACGCGCGCGACGTGGACGATGCGTTGCGCGCCCTGCGCGAAAGCATTCTGCGGCGTGCCGCCATAGCTCTTCGCGATCCGGAAGTCGGCCGAGAAGCTGGTGTCCTCCTGCACCGTGCAAAAGCCGATCAGCTTCTTCTCCGTCCCGGTCAGGTTGGTGAACTGCGCCCGCACGTTGGTGTGGTCGCCGGCAGCCACACCGGCGGCGGCGAACACGTCCAGATAGCGATACTGCTGCCAGGCGCCGAGCGACCCGGTCAGTGTGCCACCGAGCTGCACGCCGCTGGTGCCGTCGAACAGGCGCAGTTCGTAATCCACCGCATCGCCCAGCGTGGCCACAAAGCAGTTGGTCTGGAATGACGGCAGACTGCCACTGGCGGCCACCCGCTTGAGTCCGGTCGCATGCTGCAGCGATCCCTGCCGTCCGAAGGGCTGCTTCCACGATATTCAACGGCCGCAATGGAGCACCCGCACTATCGGGTCAGGGTCGCCTGCGGCCGTTCAGCGCAACGAAAAAACCTCAACCCAGTGCCCATCTTTGCCCGACTCGGGGAGCCAAGTCTAATCAATCGATTGCGAGTTCTGTTCGATTATTTCGCGGCGAGCGGCTGGGTCTATTGAAGACCTAGTCAAAAGTTGACGTTTTTTGAGGGCTTCGTCGGCAAAGCGCGTCTCGCCGCTACCAGAGAGCGCCGGAACAACGCGCAGCTCCCTTTGCCCGCTTTCGACAGCGGGCATGTGGCGGTGACGGCCATGGCCACCTTGCTTTAGGTCGACTGCTAGCGGAACGCGAAAGTGCTCAGCAAGTCGGCTTGTGGCTACTCGTATTCGGCGGCTCAGTCTCGTGCCATCCGCTCTGCAAACTTCTGCTCGACATCCACATATTGATCGTCCGCCAGGTCATAGACCACCTTGATGATCTCTCCGCCAGCGAACGGGAACTGCGGCTTGTATTCATGACTTACCGCATCCCCGCTGTCGCGACCGACGCACAGGCCTTCGCCACAGAGCGAATAGCGGCCGGTCATGGTGCGGAATTCTGCCTTTGCAGCGGCTTTGTCGTCGACATACAACGTCATGGTGCCGATCGACTCACCGTGTTCCCCCTGTTTCTCCTTTCGGAAGTCGACTCCAACAATATGTTTGCCTTTACGCGGCCCCGGAGTCGACAGACGCTGCTCAGGTGGGATGCCAAGGAAGTTATAGACGAAAGTCAGGTTCCCATCCTTTGCGAACAGCGTATAGCCGCCGAACCGTGACCCCTGCGCCACGATTACCCCCGTGGTATCCGCAGTGAACTCGGCTTCGGCAAGGATTCTGAACGAGCGGCCATGCGTGCTGGCGGCGGATGCTTCCGGCACTTCCGTGGTGTTGGGGTAATAGACGTACTTGCCGCTTGCCGGGATGGGCGGATGGTATTCGAGGGGCATGAATTTGAGGATCGCCAGATCGTTGAGCGGTAGCACGTTGTACTTCCTGGCCTCTCGCATCCACAGACGCTTGAGCTCCCGCACCTTGTCGGGATACTTGTCCGCCAGGTCGACCGCCTCCGAGCGGTCCTTGTCGACGTGGAAGAGTTGCCAACGGTCCTCCTCGAAGTTGCCGATGTCCGAGGGCATGGGTCCATGCTCGGTGCATGCCTTCCAGCCTTTGTGCCAGATGCCGCGAGTGCCCAGCATCTCGTAGTATTGGGTCTCCTTGGTCGTCGGCGCCTTCGGCTTGTCGAAGCTGTAACGCATCGAAACGCCGGGCAGCGGCGACTGAGTAACACCGTTGAGCACCTTCGGCATGCGCACGCCGCAGCAGTCGAGAATGGTGGGAACAATATCGGTGCAATGGTGATATTGGTGGCGCATCTCGCCGCGGGCCTTCATGCCTTTCGGCCAGTGGATGACGAGCGGGTCTGCCGTCCCACCCGAATAAGAAGCGTAGCGCTTGAACATCCGGTAGGGTGTCGAGAATGCAACCGCCCATCCGGTGGGATAGTGGTTGTAAGTGTCCGGCGACCCCAATTTGTCGAGCATCGCGAGATTTTGCTCGATCTCGTCGGGATAGCTGTTGAAGAACTTGATCTCGTTGACCGAGCCGTTCGGGCTTCCCTCGCCGGACGCACCATTGTCCGCGCAGTAGAAGATCAGCGTGTTGTCAAGCTGACCGGACTCCTCGAGAAAGTCGATGACACGACCGATCTGCACATCGGTGTACTCCGAGTATGCCGCGAACGCTTCCGCCATCCGACTAAAGAGCTTCTTTTCGGCGGCCGATAGCGAGTCCCAGGGACGGACGAGGTCGCTCTCCGCAACCGTGCCTTTGGTCATCGGATTGATCGGCGTGAGCTGCGTGTTCTTGGGCAGAACGCCGCGGTCGATCATGCGCTGGAGCACCCAGGTTCGGTACGCCTCGTAACCGTCATCGAATTTGCCCTTGTACTTTTCGATGTAATCCTTGGGTGCGTGATGCGGGGCATGATTGGCACCCGGGCAGTACCACATGTACCAGGGCTTGTCGGGCTGCGATTGCTTGCTGTCGCGGATGTAGGCGATCGCCTTGTCCGCGAGATCCCTGGACAGGTGATAGCCTTCCTCCGGCGAGGACGGTTGCTCGACGAAGTGGTTGTCCTCGATGAGCTCCGGGTACCACTGGTTGGTTTCGCCGCCGAGGAATCCGTAGAAGCGGTCGTACCCGAGTCCCAGTGGCCATTCCCCTTTCGATGAACCCATGTCGAAGGCGTCGACCGGGACGTTGTGATTCTTCCCGATCCAGAATGTGCTCCAACCCGCGTTGCGCAACACATGGGCGATCGTCCCGTGCTCCGGCGGAATGTGTCCGGCGTACCCGGGAAAACCCACAGCGGACTCGGAGATCGTGCCGAAACCGTTCTGATGATGGTTTCGGCCGGTTAGAAATGTGGAGCGGGTTGGCGAGCACACCGCAGTCGTATGCCATTGCGTGTATGTCAGGCCAGCCTTTGCAAGCCGGTCCATCGTCGGCATGTTCACGCGGCCACCGTACGGAGACCAGGACGCCTGGCCAGTGTCGTCGTAGAGAATGACCAGCACATTCGGCGCGTCTTTGGGCGCCTTCTGTGCGTAGTACGCCTCCCAATCAGGCTGGGACGCGCGTATATCCAATTCGATCTTGCCTTTGAACGGTCGCGGCATGTTGGTCTCCTCCGCTGGTGTCGGGTTCTCGAGGGAGTAATCGTCGTCATGGCCGGCGGCCTCGGGCTCCCCGACAACGATGCTTTTCGGAATATTTTTCCCCGCCGAGCCTTACAAAGCAAGCCCGTATTGGTGGAGGCGATCGGACGCTCGCCAGGGAACCGCCGGGCGGTCGCGGCCAGAAGCGATGTTGACCGCTAGCGTCGATCTGGCGCAGGATTTTCCCCCGGGTAACGGTCGCCGGATGGATGTGGGAGGACTTCATGGGCACGCGCGATGACTACGAATTCAAAGGCGGCTTTCCGACCGCGAAGACGGTAAGGAAAGCATACGACGATGCTGATCTGATGCGCGCCGTGCAAGCCTACAAGTTCTTCTATCCAACCGTGTCGATCGCGGCGACGTGGGACGGCAATGCGCGGTCAGGATTGGTGCCGAACAAAGTGGCGATGCTCCTCATGGGAAGTCCCGCTCAAACCGTGCTGACGCCGAACTCCGACACGCCCTACGCGGGAGTAAATATCGACCTCACCGATGGTCCCGTTGTCGTGGAGCTGCCGCCCGGGCCTTTGATGTGCGTCGTGAATGATTTGAACCAACGCTATGTCATGGATCTCGGCGTTCCGGGGCCGGACGGTGGCAAGGGAGGCAAGCATCTGATCATTCCGCCGGGATACGGTGCTCGCATCCCCGAGGGCTATTACACGGGTACGCCCACCACCAATCGTGCGCTTCTGATGCTCCGCGCGATTCCACCTGAGGGGAACGTGCAAGCGGCCATCGACCAGATGAAGACGGTCAAGGTCTATCCGCTAAACAAGCCGGACTCGAAGCTGAAGTGGATCGCGATCGGAGATCGACGCGAAGAATTTACGCTTGGGCCTTGGGAACTGAACATTGCCTATTGGAAACGGCTATACCAAACGATCGATGCCGAGCCGCCCTATGAGGCGTATCGAATGAACTACGGCGACCTCGCCGCGCTTGGCATCGAGAAAGGCAAGCCGTTCAAGCCCGACGCGCGCATGAGCCGAATCCTCGTCAGCGCGGCGAAGATCGCCAACGCGCAGATGCGCGTGCAGTCCTTCGCCGATCGTCGGGCGGACAGGGTGATGTGGAAGAACCGGCAGTGGGAGTGGGCAACGCTTCGTCCGGAGAACGGCACTTTTGACACGCCGGCCTACAAGGACCTCGATGCGCGTGCCAAGTGGTTCTTTCAGGCGCAGATCGAGTCACCGGCGATGTTTCGGCGCACGGCAGCGGCTGGTTCACTCTACTGGCTCGGTACGCGCGACAAGTCGGGTGCATACCTGGACGGCGCCAGGACATATCGCTTGACGATTCCACTCCCGGTTCCTGCGAAGCTGTTCTGGTCGGTCACGGTCTACGATCCACAAACGCGCAGCGAAATACGCACACGCCAGAAAAAGGCTGCGTTGCGCTCATTGTTCGAACTCAAGGGTGTGACCGACGGTTCAGTCGATTTGTACTTCGGCCCTAAGGCGCCAAAAGGAAACGAACAACGCTGGATTCAGACACTCGCAGCGAAAGGCTGGTTCGTCTATTTCCGTATCTATGGACCGGAGGCAGGTGCGTTCGACGGCAACTGGCGACCGGGCGACTTCGAGGAAGTGAGATAAATGCAGTAGGGGATGTCGCTTTGGTTCGTGAGCGGTCATCGGGCGCGCGTTTATGAGCTGTCCTTGTCGCTACCGCAGGCTCCTGAAAGGAGCAAAGGGGTGACATACGCTCGGCGCCTTCCATCCAAGACTGCACGCCCGAAATACGCTTCGCGCGCGTGGCGCGACGGTCGCTTCGTAAGCTTTCCCAAACGGTAGACAGCATGAACTGGACTTTTCTGGCAGTTGAGCTTGGAATACCGTTGGGCAGTCCGCCCAAATGATGACGGATCGGCGAGTGAGTCACGCTTCAGCAGTCTACCGGCAGCTCGTGTGGTGCAGCCTGTGGACTGGCTGGCGGCAAGTCTTGGCGTGCTGCCGACGCGCCGACGGTATCAGGCTCAGCTGCATTTTAGTGGAGAAGCGATCTTGAGCAGAGTGAGGAGATCGGCGATTGCTGCAAGTGTGCTGTCTAGTGCGACAGCGTTTGCGCTTGCTCAGGCGTTGTCACCCAGTGACGTCGAGCGCCGGGCGGTCGAGCGCCGCGCAGTCGAAGCGGTCATCTGGGGCATGCCGGCGGTCAATTTCGAACTGATGTACCAGGCGATGGTGCAAACCAAAGGCGAATGGAACCAGATCGTTTATTGGTCGCGCCTGCCGGATTGGAAAAACCAGACGCTGACCCCGAACCCCGACACGGTCTATCTCTTGCCCTTCTTGAACACCAAGGAGGTGGGGCCGGTGGTGCTCGAGATTCCGCCCGCTGTCGGCGGCTCGATCACCGGCAGCGTGGACGACGGCTGGCAGGCGGCGCTGGAGGATGTCGGACCGGCCGGCGCCGACAAGGGCAAGGGCGGCAAGTACCTCATCCTGCCACCGGGCTACAAGAACAAGGTGCCGAACGGCTACATCGCGCTGCGGTCGGATACCTACGCAACGTACGCATTGCTGCGCTCCAACGTCGCCAGCGGTAGCGAGGCCGACGTCGCGAAGGCCGTTGCCTATGGCAAGCGGGTCAAGGTTTATCCGCTCGCTCAAGCCGCGAATCCACCGCCGACGAGATTCGTGGATGCGGCTGACGTGGTGTACGACAGCACCATCCCCTATGACCTGCGCTTCTTCCAGTCGCTCGACCGCTTCGTGCAGCGAGAGCCCTGGCTTCCAAGGGACAAGGTGATGATCGATCAGCTGAAGTCTATCGGCATTGAAAAGGGCAAGCCCTTCAATCCCGACACGAAGATGCGGGAGACACTCAATCAGGCCGCTCGCGAAGCTCACGCCTGGCTCGATGCGAGGTACGAGACCTCCTATTTTCCAGCGCCGTACTACGAAGGAACCCACTGGACAGCGCCAGCTTCGCCTGATGTGATGGAAGGAATGGCGACGCAGTTCGCCAATCCCGACAGCTACCCCGTCGACGGCCGCGGCAATGCTTACTCCGTGGCGTTCTTCAGCCCGAAGCACTTCGGAGCGGGCCAGTTCTATCTATTCAGCATCAAGGACAAGGCGGGCAAGCCCTTCGACGGCAAGAACATCTATCGGCTGACTGTGCCCGCGAACTCACCGGTCAAGTTGTACTGGTCGGCGACCGTTTACGACCGTGCCACCCACGCGCTTATCAGGAATCAGAAGTGGTCAAGCCGGTCCTCGCTGACACCGGGCATTCAAAAGAACGCGGACGGGTCGGTAGACGTCTACTTCGGGCCCAGCGCACCAATCGGCAAGGAGGCGAACTGGGTGCCTACAAGCAGCGACGGCGGGTTCGAGGTTCTCTTCCGCTTCTACGGCCCCGAGAAGCCGCTGTTCGAGAAGACATGGCGACTGCCGGACATCGAGAAGGTCTAAGCACGGAGCCTGGGCGGCGCACCCCTTGAGGAAATGATCTCATGGTCACAGACGAGAACGCATCGCAAACAATCCATACGCGCATCGGTTCGCTCGGGTTCACGCATGACTTCGCGAACGGGTATCCGACCGACGCAACCATCGCGAAGCTCTACGACGAGCGCGATTTTCAACGCGGCTGCCAGGCGTATTTATGGTCCCTTCCAGCAGTTTCGTTCACGTCGTGGCAGCGCGGCATCACGCAGGAGCTCGGCGCTAGGAATGGCCAGATCGTCGCGATCCTGTCGCTCGAGGCCCGGCGCGGCATCCTGACCGCCAATGCGACGACTCCGTACTACCTCGGGTTCGCCGATCTTTCGGCAGGGCCGTTGATCATGGTGATCCCGCCGAGCGGCGTGCAAGGTGGGATCAGCGACGCCTGGCAACGTACTATCCCGGGCACTGAATCCCCCGGCGAGTATCTCGTGCTGGCTCCGGGACAGAAGGCGCCGGACAATGTCACCGGCTACACGGTACGTGAGTCGCAGACCTTCAACATCTTTCTCGGTGCGCGACTGACCGATGCAGATCCGGAGAGAGCAAGGGAGGCACTGGCGCGGTTGCAGATGTATTCCTACGCGCAACGCGACAATCCACCGAAGGCGGACATCCTCGATGTCGGCACAAAGTCATGGAGCGGCCTACCGCCGCGCGGAATGGAATATTGGAAACGGCTCGATGACGTGATCCAGCGGGAGCCAGTCGAGCCGCACGACACCTTCTTCCATGCGATGCTGCGGCCGCTTGGTCTGGAAAAGGGCAAGGCCTTCAGGCCGGACGCGCGGCGGACGAAGATCCTGACCGAGGCTGCGCTGGTCGGTGAGGCGATGGCGAAGGCCAACTCTGCGGACCGCCGCTTCGCGGGAGGGAAATATCGCTCCGACGCGCATTGGGACTTCGCGCTGCAGCTCGACGCCGACAATCCCGATGCCTTCTGGGACCTGCTCGACGAACGCGCTTCGTGGTTCTACGAGGCCGTCGGTGCCGGTCCTGCGATGGCGCCCAAACGCCCGGGTCCTTCATCGGCGTACCTCAGTGCTTACAAGGACAAGGCCGGCAAGTGGCTGGATGGCGGCACGTCGTATCGGCTGCGCGTTCCGCCGAGTCCGCCGATCAAGCTGTTCTGGTCGGTCACGATCTACGACGTCGACACTCGCGCACTGATCCTGAACGAGCAAAGGATCGCCGATCGCTCGTCGCGCATGGATGTTCGCAAGAACGAGGACGGCTCGGTGGACATCTATTGCGGGCCGAAGGCACCGCCCGGCTTCGAGAAAAACTGGATCCCGACCGTGCCGGGCAAGAACTGGTTCGCGTACTTCCGGCTTTACCAGCCGACCGAGGCCTACTTCGATCGGTCGTGGCCCTTGCCGGACTTCGAGCCGGTATATACTCCACGCACGACCTCAAGGAGTCACACGTGAACTCCAACGCTTCGACCGACCGAAGCGTACTGCCGAATCCGGACCGTAAGCCCGTCGGCCTGACCACGTACGATGCCAAGGATCCGGAGACGAGGTTTCCGCCGATCACTCCATTGCGGCCGCCAGCGGGCGCGCCGAATGTGCTGATCATTTTGCTCGACGATGTCGGCTTCGGCGCGTCCAGCGCGTTCGGCGGGCCGTGTCAGACGCCGACTGCCGAAGCCGAAAAGCTCATGGCAATCAAATGGCGCAACTACAAGATCCACCTGGACAGTCTCGAACGCGTCGATGGCGCCTTCGAGGACTCCCGCGAGGGTTCAACCTCGCATCGGATCCCCAAGGAGCGCTTCAACATCATTTGGCAGAACATCTGGATCGGCGAGCGAATCGGTCCGTTCATCGTCGCCTACCAAGCGAGCGTCAAGAAATACCCGAACCTTGCGGGGGGCTGCCCCATTACCGACCGCCGCGCTACGGAGCAGAGGATGCTGCCGCCGAGACAGGCGCAGGACGCGTGCAACACAAGCTGGAATCGATACAGCAGAATTGAAATAGCGCCTTCGGGACCGGATTGAACCAATGAAGAAAGAAACGCCTGCTTCGTCCAGCGACGGGTCTGAGGATCAGATCAGTCGGCGCGATCTCCTGCGCTATGGCGTTTCCCTGGCGGCCGCCTCCGCCCTGGGCGGCGCCGGCCCGTCGCTCGCGCAACAGCGGATCGCACAAGCCGATGTTGCGGCAGGGCCGACGCCGCCGAAACCCAACATCGTCTTCATCCTGATGGACAACCTGGGCTACGGCGAGCTGGGGGTTTATGGCGGTGGAATTGTTCGCGGCGCGGCAACACCGCGCATCGATCGCCTCGCAGCCGAAGGCACGCGGCTGACCAACTTCAATGTCGAGGCCCAATGTACGCCCAGCCGCTCGGCCATCATGACCGGACGCTTCTCCATCCGATCCGGCACGCATTCGATCCCTATCGGCGAGGGTCTCGAAGGGCTTACGCAATGGGAGATGACAATTGCCAAGGTGTTGGCCGGCGTCGGCTATAGCACGGGTCACTTCGGGAAATGGCATCTCGGTAGTGACGAGGGGCGACTGCCGAACGATCAGGGCTTCGACGAGTGGTATGGCATTCCTCGCACCACCGATGAGGCCTTCTGGCCGTCGGACCCGGCGGCCAAGGCGGCGGGTGTCAAGTTCACGCACGTCATGGAAGGTCGCCGAGGCGAGAAGAGTCGCGAGCTTGAAGTCTATGACCTCGATCAGAGGCGCCTGATCGATGCCGAGATCAAGCGCCGGACCATCGATTTCATGACGCGTAGCGTACGCGCTGGCAAGCCGTTTTACGCCTACGTGCCGTTCACCCAAGTGCATTTTCCGACCCTGCCGAATCCGAAGTTCGCGGGGAAGACGGGCTACGGCGACTTCCCCGATGCGCTCGCCGAAATGGATGCGAACGTCGGCGAGATCGTCGACGCGGTCGATGCGCTTGGCATCCGCGAGAACACGCTCATCGTGTTCACGAGCGATAACGGCCCCGAGGCGACGTGGCCGTGGCAGGGATCTGCAGGACCCTGGCGAGGTTACTACTTCACGCACATGGAAGGCTCGCTTCGGGTGCCGTTCATCGTGCGATGGCCGGCCCGGATTCCGCCGGGCCGCGTCAGCAACGAGATCGTGCACGAGGTGGACACGTTTACAACATTGGCAAAGATCGCAGGCGCGCAAGTGCCGCAGGATCGCCCGATCGACGGTGTGGATCAGACCGATTTTCTGCTTGGCAAGTCGGACAAGTCGAACCGCGAGGGCTTTCCGGTTTTCGTGGCGGACCGGCTTGAGGCGGTCAAGTGGCGCAACTGGAAGATTGTCTTCTATGACGAGCAGCGCGATTGGTGGACACCACCACTCAAGCTGGGGCAGCCGAAAGCGTTCGACCTCATCACCGACCCGAAGGAGGAGTACCCGCAGACGGCGCTGCGCAGCACATGGAACGCGGGGCCTGCCATGAAGATCGTGGTCGAGTTCGAGAAAAGCCTGAAGAAGTATCCGCCCATCGCGCCGGGCACGCCCGACCCCTATACACCGCCGGGATCGCGTTGAGCGTGCGGGACGGTTGGTGCCGCAAGGGAATCTCGGTGTTCGCGACGCGCGGCCCGCGCTAGCGGGTTTATGGTTTGCTAAGCGCCACCTGCCGTACCGCTTCCAGCTTGAATTCCCGGGTCAATTTCCGGCGCGTGCATCCCATCGAACACCTCCCTCCAACTCCCGCGGGACCGTCCAGGGCCATTCTTCATGGCCTCTACGGCTGCATCCAGATCAGGACTCAGTCGGACCAAGTCGCCAACCCCCGTCACTACCTAGTGACGAGAGGAAGAGAACGCATCGCGCGGCGCCAGCAGCAAGGCACCGGGCGCGCGACCAACACAGGTTAACGTTGCACGCTCGGCGTTGCATATCAGGCCGCGGCTGAACGATGGGATAATGGCGCCATGAACGCACCGCAACCGATGTCCCCACGCGCTCGCCTGCAAGAGCTTCTGGCCATAGCGGAGAGCCGGCGCACTGACGCCCAGTGGGATGAGATCAATGAGCTTGAAATTAACCTCTCTTCCGCCAATCGAGAGCAACCAGCGGACCAAGGCGTTCGGCGTGATACCCCTGCACCAACGACCGGTCATCCCAAGTCCCATGGCGGCGCGCAGGGCAAGAAGCCGTTCCAGAAAGTTCACAAGAAGCGGCCCAGGCAAAATCTGAGATGAGACATGATTGCGCCAATGCGACGGAATTTGTCTTGGTCGTTTCGCAAACGGGCGAAGCAATTTGACTGCGCGATTGGGCGGTCAAGCAGGACGGGGGCCGCGCCCAACGGTACAACGACGCTCGCCACGCTCTACAAAACGAAGCGACAAAAAGCGTCCGCGCGACCGGAGGCCCGTCAGAGCCACATTTTCCCGTTCGGCAAGCTGCAGCAGTAGTTCGGTCACCGAACGCGGCGGATGATCCTCGTCGGCGAGCCGATCGAACATCAGATGATTTCAGGAACGCATTTCAGAGCGATCGTTCCATCCTGCCGCACGACAACTTGCTCGGCAGCACAGTGTTTGCAGGCGAAACGCTCCATATCCGGTGCGACGCACAGCAAGGCGCCGCAGCTCGGACACCTGAGAATGGACGTTTTGCGTTCTAAGGACGTGTTCATGAGTTCCCTATGACGCTCCCGGTTTGCAAGTGATGGTCGATTTCTCGCAGTCGGGGATCCGGCTGGAGTGTTACATCATAGAACGATAACGCGGTCGCCGCGACGCTCGAACACCGTCATCTTGCAGAACCTCGATGTTATCGAAGCCGCCATTGGTGCGGAAATCCGAGGCGGAAAATCATCCTGACACAGGTCTTCAACTCAACCTGTGGCTAAGTCTCCCCGAGTATCTCGATCGCATCGGTACGCTAGCGCACAAACGCGTTCGGCCGAGACGACCATAGCACCTCGACTTGGTGTTCCCTGCGGTCATCAATGAGAAGAACGAACTCTCTTTCTTGCGCCACACCATCGACCGTTATGTTCGCCGCGCATTCCTCGGAGCTTTCCATCTCGGTCCATCGCACGGCGATCTGGTAGTGGGTTTCGCGGTACCGGTAGCGCAACGAGAACGCCTTCCAGTGGGCAGGCAGGCACGGGGCGAAACGAAGCCGATCCACTTCCAGCTTGAGCCCCAGCAATGATTCCACGACAAGGCGGTACATCCATCCGGCCGAGCCTGTGTACCAGGTCCAGCCGCCTCGGCCCGTGTGAGGCGCGAGCGCATAGACATCGGCGGCGACGACGTAGGGTTCGACCCTGTACGTTGCCGTAGCCTCTGGTGTTAATGCGTGACTTACGGGGTTGATCATGCCCGTCAGTTCCCAGGCGCGGGCGCCATCGCCCAGCGCCGCGAATGCCATCGCGGTCCAGATCGCGGCATGGGTGTACTGACCGCCATTCTCGCGTACCCCGGGGACGTATCCTCGGATGTAGCCCGGATCGAGGTGAGACTTGTCGAAGGCCGGATCGAGAAGCTGGATCAATGCGTAGTTCCGGCGCACGAGCCGCGCATCGACCGCGTTCATCGCCCGGCGCGAGCGCTCGGCGTCGCCCGCACCGGAAAGGATCGCCCAGCTCTGGGCCACCGAGTCGATCTGACATTCTGCATTTTCAATGGAACCCAGCGGTGACCCATCGTCGAAATAGGCACGGCGATACCACTCACCGTCCCAGGCGTTGTGCTCGGTCCTTTGGCGCAGTTGTGCGGCTTCCGTCTCGCAACGCTCTGCAAACGGAAGATCGTTGCGCAGCCGCGCCACTTTGGCGAACTCTCCGAGGACGTGACAGAGGAAGAAGGCGAGCCAGATGCTTTCGCCCTTGCCGTGCCGGCCGACGAGATTCATGCCGTCGTTCCAGTCGCCAGACCCGATGAGCGGCAATCCATGCAAGCCGAACCTGAGGCCGTGGAGAATCGCCCGCACGCAATGCTCGTAGACATTTGCGCTCTTGTCGGATGTTCCCGGCAGGTCGTAGTACGAGTCGTCATCCGGATTGACCCGTCGACCCTCGAGAAAGTGCGCTGTTTCATCCAGAATCGACATATCGCCGGTGGTGAGAACGTATCGAGATGCCGCCAGCGGCAGCCAGAGATAATCGTCCGAGCAATGCGTGCGGACCCCGCGCCCCCTCGGCGGATGCCACCAATGCTGGACGTCACCTTCGACGAACTGACGGCTCGCGCAGAGCGCGATGTGCGCGCGCAGGAGACCCGGTTCGGTGTGGACGAGAGCCATCGCATCCTGCAACTGGTCGCGGAAACCGTAGGCTCCGCCCGATTGGTAGTATCCGCTGCGCGCCCATAGACGACACGCCAGCGTCTGGTACACGAGCCAGCCATTGGTCAGTACATTGAGGGTCGCATCGGGTGTTTCCACCTGCACGGCGGTCAGCGTGTGCCGCCAGTGACGGATCACGGCCTGGAGCGCCTCGCGTGCGGCGCCGGCTCCCCGGAAGCGTTGCGCCAGCTGGCTAGCCGCCTCGGAACTGCTCCCCGCGCCGAGCCGGAAGACGATCTCGCGGTCCTGTCCTTCCGCCAGGTCGAAAGCCACCTGGATTGCCGCGCAAGGATCGAGCGCCGCGCCGACTTTGCCGGAAAGCCGGGTGCGATGCATGGCGGCCGGATCGTGCAACGTGCCATTGCGGCCGATGAATTCGCCGCGATCTCCGGTCGCGGTTCGAGTCAGGCCGTCGACGTCGAAGAACGCGACCCAGTCAGGGCATTCGCTGTTGCATGGATTTCGAGCATACAAAGCACCGTCGCCCCCATCGATCTCGGTCGTCACGTGCATCGCCCATTTCGCGCGCAGATCGCCCAATACCCATTCGACGTAGCCCGTCGCGGATAGCCGCCGCGTCCGGTCGGAATGGTTGCTCAGCTTCAGCGAATAGAATTTGACCGCAGCATCGAGTGCTACGAAGAGCGTAAGCTCCGAGCGGATCCCGTCCTCCATGTGCTCGAACACGCTGTAGCCGAATCCGTGTCGGGTCACGTAAGGCGCGGCGCCCGCGCAGGGAGAGGACGTGGGCGACCAGAAGTGTCCCGTTTCCTCATCGCGAAGGTACAGGGCTTCCCCGCTCGCTTCGGTCACCGAATCGTTGCGCCACGGAGTGAGCCGAAACAGCTGAGCGTTCTCGCTCCACGTATAGCCGAGGCCGCTTTCCGACACGACCGTGCCGAAGCCCGAATTCGCAAGGACATTCACCCACGGAGCCGGCGTCGCGTTTCCCGCCGCTGGCGTGATGACGTATTCGCGTCCGTCGGGCGAGAATCCTCCGGTGCCATTGAAAAGAATCAGATCATGTCTGGACGAGTCGACGGCTGCCGACGGTTGGGGACGATGGGTGCGGGTTGGCGCCAATCGCGGAACTCTCACGTCGGCCGGGACGCGGCGATTGATCTGATCGGCCAGGGTGCCACGGTCGTCGGCAATGATCGCGCGGGCGACAGATTGGAAAAGAACTCGGTCCTCATCGGATATCTGCTCCGCATGCCGGACGAAGATGCCCCCGGGTCGATCGACAATCTGTGCTTCGATGCCGGCAGCAATGAGACCGGTGATCTGTTCCTGCAGCCGCTGCCGATAGCCGTCGCGACCTTCGTTCCAGATCACGAGATCCACGGCCAGGCCCTTGAGGCGCCAGTAGGCGTGCGCCTGCACGAGTTGGCGCACCAGCTCGATGTTGGCGGCGTCCGCGATCTGCAGCAACACGATGGGGAGATCCCCGGAGATCGCATAGCCCCAGAGACCGGATTGCCCGCGACGGTTTCTGACCAGGATGCTCGCATCAGCGCGCAACGATGCGTTGGCATAAACCACCGAGCCGGCAAGTCGGGCGTAAAGTTGCGAATCGGCCTCGGCGGCGTTGAGCTGCCGCAGCACGACCTGGCTGTGCGTCCATGCCAGCTCGAAGACGCGATCCGCGAGAGGCCGATCCCGGTACTTGTCGACGAGATGCAACAGATCATCTCGCGTGTCTGCGGCGCCTGAAACCATGTCGATCGTTACGGTCGTTCCGGCCTCGATGATCATTCGCTGGCGGATCGCCGCGATCGGATCCAGCACGGAGCCCTCGGTGTCCGATAGCGACCCCGGATCGGTCATTGCGAGCGGTGCCGCGACCGAACCACCGCGGCCGATGAAACGCATCCGATCGGTCTCGAACGAAATCCCGGCGACATTGGCTCCACGCACCGACATGAGATGAAACATCCACGGGACCTGCTCTTCGATGGAACGTGGACGACGGGTGCAAAGAATCGCCTGCCGTTCCCGGATGATCTCGGTTTGCACGAAAAGATTGCTGAACGCGGTATGCAATGCGTCCGCGGCGGCCGACGTTAGAACGACTTCGGTATAGCTCGTGACGTCGATCGCCCGGGAAATCCGAGACCGGTTGGTAATATGGACACGTCGGACTTCGATATCGTCTTCGGGCGACACGACGATCTCGGTGTGGGTCTCGAAATCAAAATCCCGGCGTCGGAATTCCGCCCGCCCCTCCGAGAAGATCGCTTCGTAGCGTTCCGCTTGCTTGAGCGTGGGTTGGTGCGCGGTCGACCAGAATTGCCCGCTCGCCTCGTCCCGCAGATAGCAGAAGCTCCCCCAGTTGTCGGACGTTATGTCTTCGCGCCAGCGGGTCACGGCCAGCTCTTTCCAACGGCTGCTCCCCCCTCCGGCATTGGTAACCATCACGTGGTAGCGGCCGTTCGACAGAAGCTGTACCTCGGGTACCGCTGTGTCCGGGGTGGCGATCACGCGCACCGGTAGCTCCGTGCCGCCCCCGGTCGCGCGGCGCTCGGGAAGCTCGGGTGCATGCAAATGAGACGGCGTGGGCCTTGGAATGCGCTCCTGGAGAAGAAGCAACGTCGCCTGGAAGATCGGCTCGGACTCGAAGCGCTGTTGCATCGGTCGCCCTAACAGCACATAGGCGAACGAGAGCAGGCTCATCGCCTGATGGTGCGCCATGAACGACCGGACCACGGCGCTCGACTGTCCGCGACGCAGCCGCGAGGGGGTGTAGTCCACTGCCTCGAACAAGCCGAGTCGTCCAGCCAGTCCGGAGGTTGCGAGGCTTTGCAAGTTTAGGCACGCCGCTTCGGGCGCGACCATCAGGGCGAGCGCAGATGCGTACGGCGCCACGACCAGATCCTCCCCGAGGCCGCGCTTCAAGCCCAATCCCGGGACACCAAAGGCGCGATACTGATAATTGAGCTGGACATCGACGTTGTTGTAGCCACTCTCCGACATCCCCCAGGGCACGCCGCGCTGCGCTCCATATTCGATCTGTCGCTCGACCACGGCCCGGTAAGTCTGATCGAGCAGGGTGTTCTCGTAGGTCGGCATCACGAGGAGCGGCATGAGGTACTCGAACATGGAGCCGCTCCACGACAGCAGCACCGGATCCCCGCTCGCAGTCGTGAGCATGCGTCCGAGCGCAAACCAGCTTTCCTGCGGCAGAGCCCCCTGCGCGATCGCGACGAAGGTGCACAACCGCGCTTCGGACGCGAGCAGATCGTAATAGCTCGAGTCGCAGCGGCGCTCTGCGACGTTGTATCCGATCACCAGCTGCCGGCGCACCTTGTCGTACAGGAATTCGTAGTCCATGGCGGCAAGCGCGCTAGCGTGCTCCGCGAGGGCGTCGATCGCGGTCATTCTGGCCGCTGCTCGTTCGGCGCCCTGGGTGACGAGAAGCTGCACCTTCTCAGGCAAGACCGAACGTTCCGCAATCTCGTCGTGGTTCCGCGCGTCGAGCGCCGCGAGCTCGCGCAGCGTCGGAATCCGATTGCCGCCCGGAAAGCCCGACCCTTGCGGTGACACGGTTCGCAGCTCTAGCCAGGGTGCGAGAAAAACCACATCATCACGCAAGTCCGAGCATCGCCGTGCGAGTGCCTGGGACCAGAAACCAGCTTCGCTCTCGCCGGCCGCCGCACCACGGGCGGCGAAAAGTGCGGCCGCACCCTTGGCGAGCGCAGCCAGTCGTTCCACCTGGGACCACGCGTCGGTCAACGTGATCGGTCCGGCAGCGATCGCCGATTCGAGCGCAGTTTGGAATTGGACGACGGGATCGGGCCGATCCCCGTCGAGGCTGTCGATCAGAATCGAGGAAGTATCGCTCAACCCTTCAAGCCATCGCGGGTTGACGATAGGGACGTCGATCAGCGCGGTGAGCCCGGGTCGCAGGGTCAGGAGATGGGCGGCGAGGTTGCCGCTGTCCACCGTCGAGACATAGCGAGGTGCGAGAGGCAACAGGGTTTGGGTGTCGTACCAGTTGTAGAAATGCCCGCGATAACGCTCGAGCGATTCCATCGTGCGCAGTGCATGAGTCGTGCGCATCAGTAGTTCTCCGGCCGACAGATAACCGAAGTCATGCGCGCTCAGGTTGGCAAGCAGCGCCAGTCCCATGTTGGTGGGCGAAGTCCGATGCGCAACCTTCAGGACGGGATGTTCCTGCACGTTGTCGGGTGGCAGCCAGTGGTCGTCAGGTCCGACATGCGTCTCGAAATACGCCCACGTTCTTCGTGCGAGCTTGCGCAGAAACTCTGTCTGGTTGAGCGTCAGCCTGTCACTCCGCCGCGCGATTGGACGGCTGATCCACCAGGCTATCGCCGGGGATGCTCCCCAGAGCAACAAGATCGGCCCGGCTATCGCCAGTCCCAAGGGGTTGATGAGCGACACGCCGATCCACGCCGCCAGGGCGGTTCCGGGGGCGATCGCCATCGAGCGATAGGACGCGAGCAGGTCGGTGCTATCGGTTTGCTCCAGCGCGCGATCGACGTCGCTCGATGTCTTCCATTCCAGCAAGCGCCGCCGGGTGATCAGCGTCCGCCCGATCGTTCGCACGATCGCATCGAGGCAGAAGAAAGCCTCGTAGGGCAGGAGGGTGAGCGCGAGCAGCGCCTGCAGCAGGTGCCGCCGCGCGGCGATCCCGACGGCAGCCAGATGTTGACTGAATGGCACGTCGGGCGGCTTTTCCGTCAGATCGGAGTACGACTCAATGATGGTCGGCAGCAGCAGGATTCCGATCACCATCGCCGTCCAGAACCATACCGGGGACAACAGCACGGTCCAACCGAGAAGCAGCAGCAAGGTCAGTGCGGCTGGGACGAGGCTGCGCCGTAGGTTGTCGAATATCTTCCATTGCGAGAGCAGGGATAGCGGATTGCGTTCGCGGCGCCCTTCGGCTCCCTTCACGTTCCGTCGCAGCCAGCCGACGAGCTGCCAGTCGCCGCGGATCCAGCGACGGCGGCGCGCAACATCGGCGCCGTAGCGTGCGGGATGTTCCTCAAACAGTTCCACGTCACTGAGTAGTCCGGCGCGCGCGTAGCAGCCTTCGAGAAGGTCGTGGCTCAGAATGCGGTTCGCCGGGAAACGCCCCTTGAGTGCACGCTCGAATGCGTCGACGTCGTAAATGCCCTTGCCGATGAAGGAGCCTTCGTCGAAGACGTCCTGATACACGTCCGAGACCGTGCGCGTGTACTGGTCGATGCCCGGCTCGCCTCCATGCAGACGGGCGTACAGCGACCGGTTCGTGCCCGGCAGGCTCACCGACACGCGCGGCTGCAGGACGCCGTGACCCGACGTCACCACGTCCCTGCTCGTGTCATTCCCGGGTTCGTCGAAGCGCGGGGTGTTGAGCGGGTGCGCCATGGCGCCTACAAACTGCCGCGCTGCGTCCCGTGGCAGTTGCGTGTCCGTATCCAGGGTGATGACGTACTTCACTTGCGAGAGGATCGCGGTCGCGCCGACGATGCGAGAAAAACCATCCGGACCGCCGCCGCGCAGGAACGAGTTCAAATCGCCGAGCTTGCCGCGCTTGCGCTCAAAGCCCATCCAGATTCGCGCCTCGGAATTCCAGCGTCGAGGGCGGTGAAACAGGTAAAAAGCACTGCCATTCGTAGGAAGGGGACTGCCATTCGCGGGAAGGCCGTCATCGCCGCCGCTGGCCTTCGCGTCGTCCGTTGACGACAGACGATCGTCACTACCGTAGGTTCGATTCAGCTCATTGATCCGCGCCTCGGCCAGCCGAAGCAGCGGCTCGTCCGTGGGAAGCGACTCCTCGTGTGCGTCCGGAAAATCCGTGAGCAAGCCGAAATGCAGGTGCGGATCGCGATTCGCCAGAAACCGGACTTCGAGTGCCTCGACCAGCTCCTCGACGTTGCGAGAGCTCGTGAGCATGGTTGGAACAACCACCAGTGTGCGCGCTTCCGCTGCAATGCCCGCGGAAAAGTCCAGTCTCGGCAAGGGGTGCGGCGCCACCAGCAACGTGGCCAGCGAGTTCACCAGGGTCACCGCCAGCTGACTCGTTGCCAGCAGTGAAAGCACGACGACCAGGCCCAGGAGCCCTCGGTTCACGCCGGCGGCATGGGCGTTCGCGACGAGGCCCGCGCTGAAGAAGCCTGCGATCACCGCGATTGCGCCAAGGTAGATGGGCAGTGAGAATCGTTTTGCGATTCTTCGCCAATCTCCGACCAAGGAAACCTTGACCGCAGCTGCACGTTCGAGCTCGGGAAGCCCGTCGTCGATGAGATAGAAGCCGACGTGCGCCGCCCGATCATCGATACCTCTGCTGGCAAGGCTCGCCCGAGCCAGCTGGATCGCCCTCTCGGCTACGTCGGCTTCTTCCATGTCGCCCGCTTTGGCGATGCGCTCGATCGCGTGACGATAGCGGTCCCGGGTTGCGAACTCCATCGCGCCATACACATCTCGGGGATCCTGGCGCAGTATTTTCTCGACGACGCTGATGGATTCCACGAATTCGCGCCAGTCGATCGCGCTTAAGGCACGAAGGCTGCCGATGCTGTTGCTGATCGAAACCTGGTCGGACGCCTGCTTCTGGTTCTCGGATTGCACAAGTTGTTCGATCGTCAGATGCGATTCAGCGAGCCACTGCTCGATCCAGGTCAAGGCAAAGGCCAAAGCCGCACTTTGTCCCTGCAAGCGGCGCGCAAACTCCGCCACGAACGCGCTCCCCATCGGTGGCGTCGATCGCGCCATGTCGGCGATGACGAGGATGAGACTTTTCGGATCCCGCTCGGCGGTTTCCATCATCCGGTCGGCCCACTCGTTGGCCAGATCGCGCTCTACTCTGCCGGCGGCGACGCGCACTCCCACGCGGCGAAGATTCTCGATCAAGGCGAGCCGCAGCATGATCGGAATGGCCCAAAGCTCGCCGAGCTTCAGCCTGGTCACCGATTGGTAGGCGGTGACGAAGCGGCTCAAGCTATCAGCGTCGACCCGGCCATCGCCGTGCGAGATAGTCTCGAGCGCGATGTCGTACACGCGCGGCAGGCCCGCTGACGGCCCGAGTGCCAAGCGTGGCAGTTCCCGGCTATATCCGCGCGGCAAATGCCGCTTTGCGCTGCCGATCTGTTCTTCGATCAGATGGAAGTTGTCGACCAGCCACTCGCCGGCCGGAGTGATCCGCTGGTTGACCGACACCGCAACGGTCAGGCGCCGACAGACGTCAATCAGGACGTTTTCGTTGGCAGCCAAGCGCGGGAGGAGCGGATCCCGCGTCCGGCGCGGCGTCAGCCGATGCGCCAGCGCGAGGGTCTTGCCGTGCTGCTCCATCTGGTCGGCACTGAACAATTCCGACCGGAGTGGCAGTTCGCCGGTGGGTGCGTTGTGCGACGGGCCGCCAGTAAGCAAACGCGCTCTGAACTGGGTCACATGCCCGAAGATGGAGTTGCCACTCGTGGCCAATTGCGGAGTTCCTCGCTCAGTCGCCTATTAGTTTGGCCATGGTGGAGTTGCTCCCCACATGCTGCGACACCACTTCGACATCACGATGATGGGAGTACCGCGCAACATATCCTTAAGCGTGTAGGAAGCAAGGGTACCGAGCAATAGGAACCAGACGCCGATGCCCGCAATTTTCCGCGATCTTACGCAACGCAGGTGGATTTCCTGCGGGTCGATCCCTCGTCCTCGATTACAATGGCTTGGCCATGACCAGGAAGCTCCAGCAAAACGCTGCCGATCTTCGTGGAATCAACCAGTTGATCATCGCCGGCATCGCCGGTATCGTCGACTTGGTCGAAGCGATGCATCAAAACATCGCGGGCGTCCCGCGACTGCTTGCCACGCCGAAGCCCGCGCGGACGACCGGCATCACACGCTTGGTGTACCAGAGCATCCGCGGCGTGGTCGGCCTCGTCGGGCACGGGCTCGACAGGTTGCTGGCCCAGTTCGAGCCGTTGCTGGGCGAGCGAAGCGCCTTGGCCGGTCGCGAAGCGCCGCTCGCCGCTCTCAATGGCGTACTGGGCGACTACCTCGCGGCATCGAAGAACCCGCTGGCGATCACCATGAGTCTGCGTCGGGGCGGAGTTCCGCTGCCAACCGAAGGCGAAGCCCTGACTGCGGCGATCCCGCGAGCCAGCGGCAAGCTGGTCGTTCTGCTGCACGGCTTGTGCATGAACGATCTGCAGTGGAAGCGCAAAGGCCACGATCATGGCGCCGCGCTGGCGCGCGACCTCGCGTATACACCGGTATATCTGCACTACAACACCGGCCTCCATATCTCCATCAACGGGCGCGCGCTCGCCGAATTGATCGAGAAAATGGTCCAACTCTGGCCGGTGCCGTTGACCGAATTCGTGCTCATCGGGCACAGCATGGGCGGGCTCGTCGCCCGCAGCGCCTGCCATTACGGCGCGCGGGCTCGCCACCAATGGCTGCGGCGTCTCGACAGGCTCCTGTTGATCGGCTCGCCGCACCATGGAGCACCGCTCGAGCAGGGCGGCAACTGGGTAGATGCGTTGCTGAGGGCGAGCCAGTACTCCGCTCCATTGGCGCGCCTGGGGAAGATCCGTAGCGCTGGTATCACCGATCTGCGGTTCGGAAGCCTGGTTGACGAAGACTGGAAGAAGCGTGATCGGTTCGAGCGCAGCGGGCCGCGTCTGGCGGTGCCGCTGCCGAAAGGCGTCGCATGTTACGCGATCGCAGGAACGATCGCCAAGAAAGGGGGCCGGCTCCGCGAGCGCTTCATCGGAGACGGCATCGTGACGCTGGAAAGCGCGCTCGGCCGCCACGCCAATCCGAAGCTCGCCTTGAGGTTCGACTCGTCGCGGCGATGGGTAGCCTATGGCGCCGGTCACCTCGACCTGCTGAGCCGACCCGAAGTCTACGCGCAGATCAAGCGGTGGCTGGCAGCGCCCGCGTAGTCGCCGGGATCACGCATGGCAGCGCCGCTACGGTGAGAAATCGGCAAGAGGCTTGATCTGGCTCGTCGGGGCGCGCCGACACAAGTCTTGCAGTTGCGCGACGAGTTGCTCGCGCGTCGGGATGTCGACGTCAAGCCCGGGTCGGAACTTGATTCGACCAAGCGTTCGACCACGGGTTTATGTGCGTTGGCGCACGGACGATGAGCGCAACAGGTCCGATCTGCCAATCCGATCGGCCGCGAGCTGCCTGAGGGTGCCCCCCAGGCTTTGTGCGATACCACGCATAGGCGGCCGCTGGTATAGACTGTCGAGATGGCATCAGTACCGGGCCGTGGCGTCGGTAAGAAGTCGCCCTCGCCCCAGAAGGGTAGGTTGCATCTGGCTGCGCCCGCACGCAACGATGGCCATCATAACCATCTGCTCGATGCCCTGCCTGCAGCCGATTACACGCGGCTCAAATTCCAGCTGGAAGTGATACCTATGGCGCTGGGTCAGGTCCTCTATGAACCCGGTGCCCGGTTGCGGCACGTCTATTTCCCCACCACGTCTATCGTTTCCCTGCTGTACGTCATGGAGGATGGCGCATCCGCGGAAATCGCGGTCGTAGGCAACGAGGGTATGCTGGGCATATCGCTGTTCATGGGCGGCGAGACCACCCCCAGCCACGCGGTCGTGCAAAGCGCGGGCTACGGGGTCCGCCTCAAGGCGCAGTTGCTGAAGGACGAGTTCGCGCGGTTCGGCCCGATGATGCATCTGCTGCTGCGCTACACCCAGGCCCTGATCACTCAGATGGCGCAGACGGCGGTGTGCAACCGGCACCATTCGGTCGACCAGCAATTGTGCCGCTGGCTGCTGCTGAGCCTGGATCGTCTAGAGTCGAACGAGCTCTCCATGACGCAGGAACTGATCGCCAACATGCTGGGCGTGCGCCGCGAAGGGGTGACCGAAGCCGCCGGGAAGTTGCAGGACGCCGGGCTGATTCATTACCGGCGGGGCAGGATCACCGTCCTCGATCGCCCGGCGCTGGAGGCGCAATCCTGCGAGTGCTACCGGGTGGTCAAGACGGAGTTCGATCGTCTCCTGCCGTACGTCGCCAGGTAGCACTCCGAACCCCATGTGAATCCGGCGATTGCCAATGCGATGGCTCCGCCAGCCACACCCCAAAGCGCCGGTTTCGTTTCGACTGGAATTTTCATGGCGGTGCCTTTCAATGAACGAGAGACAGAGGGCCGGCACATCCGGGAAAGCGATCGAAGCGAGCTTGACGGTCCCCAGCAAGTACATCGACCTGATGGTTCCAGGCCGACAATGCAAATGGCTAAACTCACACTCCCCTGAAGCCCTACGCGGAAGTCTCGATGTCGTATGTGCGCTATCACACCTAGCGACGACTCTCCATTGAATCCGCGGCGTCGCCGCTAATAGTCCGCCGCAAGTCGTCCCTAAGCACACGGGAGCACTCGCTTAAGGCCGCTCGCTTCTTGTGTCGTCGATGGAATGACCGGGAGACGAGTAATAAATAAGGTGCGTTGTCGCGTACGACGCGCCGCGGGTGTGCTACTGTCTATGTCTATCGGAGAGGGCGGTTTCAGCCCTTCCGCCTTCGCCAGGTTGGCTCTGCAACCCTTGGCACCTACCAGGCACTGCACAGCTTGAGCGGTGCCGACCGGAAGCTTGGTCGAGAACCTGCGGTACGTCCGGCCCTGACACTTGCGCGACGCGGCGCGCCGACCGGAATCCAAGCACACGCCTATGCGGGCTTCAAGCCCGCATAGTTTCAATCGTTTTTCGCTAAGAGGTCCACAATGTCCAATCAGAAGCAATACAGTCCTATCCAACAGGCTGCCGATAGCCACCAGAGCAACATGGAGACGGCGCTCCGCATCGCGACGATCATGGCCGAAGCCAATGAGCATCTGTTCAGACTGCAAAGCGAGGCGGCCAATGCGGCGTTCACGGAGAACGCGAAACATCTCAAGGCTCTGCTGAACGTCAGGGATTACGACGCTGTCGTAGCGGAATGGGCGGGTCGTTATCAGGCGAACGTGCGCAGGATCCTGGAGCTCACGCGCACCTGCTTCGAGATCGTGCCGAAGACCCAGGCTGAGATGGCCAAGCTCGTAGGCGAGCGTTTTGCGCCTTACAACGAAGAAACGCAGCAATACCTCGATGAGTTCACGACAACCATCAGCGAGCGGCGCGACGCGGCTGCAGCGGCAGTGAAGGGTGTCGTGGCAAGGGCCATGGCGAGTGTGGGCGGCAACAAACCGGCGAGGAACGAAAACGTTGCTTGAGTTGTTCGGCGCAAGCAATTCCTTGATGTCATGCTCAAGGTCCAAGACGAAATCTGCTCGTTGCCAATGGGTCCGACAGTCTGACCGTCGGGCCTTTTTTCCTGGGACTGAGTGGGATTTACCGACCATCTTGGAAAGCCGGCACGCCCAGAAGGGGCGTCGGCCTTAAGCGTCAGGACGTCCGCGATCGCGATCCTCAGCTGCCGCACCTTACGTGCACCGACGTGTGCTACCTGAGAGGGGCGATCTCCGCACTGGCGGCCTTCACGGTTTGTGTCCTTGCTTTCTTCTTTAGCTTCGCTATCATCGCGAGACGCTTTTTTGCTTTCTGCTTCCTTCGCCGAGTTGCGAGCATCTTAGTGTGACTCAATGTAGCCTCCATCGGTAAGCTGTTGAAATCGCAGGTTGGTCTGACCCGTTCTTGCGTTCGTGGCTACGCCCTGACTAGCGAATCTCCAGTACGTGTTTTCCTCGACCAGGAGCATAACCGGTCGAGCCGCCACGCTCTTCGCGGCAACGTTAAGGCTAAGAAAAGAATCCAGGTTACGTGCGACACCGCACATACGCCGGGGAGAATATCCTCTAACAGTCTATCGAGTGCAGATCGAACCGTCGAGAGTGACGAAATCTTTCTGAGCTACTCATGAGAGCCCCGCGGCGTCGCCCGGCATTCGGCGCCTGGAGGGTGAATGAGCCTAGCCGACGAACCGTGGCTAATCTACTCTAGAGCATCCTGTGAATCGTCATTCCGCGACGCCGTCCGTGATGGACAGCGATCCGCTCACGGTCGATGTGCCTCGCGAATTTCACAGACGCATGGCTGCCATCATCGACGCTGTGCAGACGGGCATATGGCAGGAAGGAGTGCATCATCTTCTGGGCTACGCCACGGATTACGCCTTCGGCCAGGAACGGGGTCTACAGACTCTGGTGCTGAAGAGCAAACACCGATCTGCCTATGTGCGGCTTCATTGGGATACGCTCATGAGTGACGCCGTTGCCGATCGACAACTCGTGGACGAGCTCATCCAGAACGCGATAAGACAGCTGCGATAGGCCCCAAGAGAAAGGGCTCGATCGGCGATTGCGTGGGCTAGCGTTCCCGTAGCACCACCGCAAGGTTCTTTAGCCTGGAGTGAGGTGACGCTACGGCGACGAACGATCCACAGGAGCTAACCATGTCCCATCGACCCCCGAAGGAAAACAAAAAAAAGCCGCAGCACACGCCGAAGCAAAAGAAGGCGATCAAGCAGGAAAAGAAGCGCGCGATGGACGCCATGGCCGTCATCAAGCACTGAGGAAGCGCGGGCTGCAGCGACGCGCCGGGTGCGTTCGAAAGGCGGTCGCGCACCGAGTGTCGCTCGGACGCCTGCTACCGCCACCGATCGAAAGCTCCGCTTCGACCAGACTGCGACTGAGGTCTTGGTCGCGCGCTTAATCGCCGCCATTCAAGTCCGAACTGGCGGAAATAACCGAGCCCGAGCCGTCTGCGCTATCGCGTATCTTACGCGAGGACGATCGGAGCCGGCCTGAACCGCGGCGACATGTCCGCTCATAGTACGAATTCACGACCCACCTTCGAGGAAGCCTTTCAGCTTATTGGAGCAGGAGGGATGCCGCAGCTTGCGCAGCGCTTTGGCTTCGATCTGGCGGATGCGCTCGCGCGTTACGTCGAACTGCTTGCCAACCTCCTCGAGCGTATGGTCGGTGTTCATCCCGATGCCGAAGCGCATGCGCAGCACCTTCGCTTCGCGCGGCGTCAGCGTGTCGAGTGCGTCCTTGCAGACGTCGCGCAGGCTGGCGTTGACCGCGTGATCGATCGGAGCGACCGTGGTGGCGTCCTCGATCAAGTCTCCGACGTGCAAGTCATCTTCGGCGCCGACCGGCGACTCCATCGAGATCGGTTGTTTGGAGATCGTCAGAATCTTGCGAATCTTCTCCTCCGACATCTCCATCTTGTCGGCGAGCAGCGCAGAATCGGGCTCTTGTCCGGTTTCCTGAAAGATCTGGCGTGATAGCCGGTTCATCTTGTTGATCGACTCGATCATATGCACCGGGACCCGGATCGTACGCGCCTGATCGGCAATCGCGCGCGAAACTGCCTGTCGAACCCACCATGTTGCATAGGTTGAAAACTTGTAGCCGCGCCGGTATTCGAACTTGTCGACCGCCTTCATCAGCCCGATGTTGCCCTCTTGAATCAGGTCGAGGAACTGCAGGCCACGGTTTGCGTACTTCTTGGCGATCGAGATCACCAAGCGCAGATTTGCCTCCGTCATTTCCCGCTTGGCTTTGCGCGCCTTAGCCTCACCCGTCGACATCTGTTTGTTGATCTCCTTCAAATCCTTCAAAGGGATCATGACGCGCTTCTGCAGGTCTAGGAGCTTCTGTTGCTGTTCGACGATTGCCTGCCGATACTTGGCCAGCGTCTTGCCAAAGGTGCCATGTGCGGCGATCTCGCGATCGACCCAACGCAGCGACTTCTCATGCCCAGGGAACTTCTTGATGAACTGCGATCGCGGCATCCCGCCCTTGTTGACGACGAGATCCTGGATCTTGCGTTCGATCTGACGGAGGTTGTCGACTTCGCAGCGCACGCCGTGGCACAGGCGCTCGACCTGGCGTGCTGCGAAACGCATTTGCATGAGTTCTGCCGAGATCTTCTTCTGCAGATCGAGGTACTTCGCCGCATTTTGACCATCCTTTTGGAGAACGACCAGCATGCGCTTGTGCAGTCGCCGGATCGCCGCAAAGCGTTCCAGCGCGGCGACCTTCAGCCGCGCAAGGTTTTCGGCGTCGATCGCGTCGCTATCGCCTTCCTCTTCGGTGAGGTGCTTGATCGCGTCCTCATCGTCCATAGGGTGCGGCCGCTCGGTGAAGTCGGTCAAGCCGTCGATGACATCGTCGATCTTGAGCTCGTCCTTCTCGATCTTGGTGGCGAGCTCCAGGATCTGCGCGACCGTCATCGGGCAGGCGGAGATGGCCATGATCATGTGCTTCAGGCTCCCCTCGATCCGCTTGGCGATCTCGATCTCGCCCTCGCGGGTGAGGAGCTCGACCGAGCCCATCTGGCGCATGTACATGCGCACCGGGTCGGTGGTCCGGCCGAATTCGGAATCGAGCGTGGACGCGGCGGCCTCCGCAGCTTCCTCGTCGACGTCGGCGGCCGCGGGTGTCGGTACCGTTTCCGACATCAAGAGCGTGTCTGCGTCGGGCGTCTCGTCATAGACCTGGATCCCCATATCGTTGACCATGGAGATGATGCCCTCGATCTGCTCGGCGCCGAGGATATTGTCGGGCAGGTGGTCGTTGATCTCGGCATAAGTAAGGTAGCCGCGCTCCTTGCCAAGCATGATGAGGTTCTTGAGCCGAGTCTTGCAGGCGTCCGCCTGCGCCGGACTTAACTCGAACTTGGGCAGCTCGACGCCGTTCTTGCGCGTGCGAGCCTTGCCTTTGACGAGCGTCTTCTCAGTGCGCTTGGTTGGAAGCATCGAAGCGATTTCGTCGGCGCTGAGGCTCACAGCCTCGCCGGAAACCGGGGCGCGTGGGTTGCCAAGCGTGGCACGCCGCCTTGCGGCACGCTTCTTCACGTTCATGACTGGCGGCGGCTTGGCCGGGGTCGGCTTCGCGACCTGCTTGGGTGCCGTGGGCTTTGCCGGGCCCCTGGAGGGGCGCTTAATCACCCGTTTCTGCCGACCGGAAACGATGTCGTACGCGCCTCTGTTGTGCCCGGCGCGTTCTTGCCGGGGCGTCCTCACGGCACGCTTCGCCCGTTTGCCTCTAACGCTCTCTCGGAGGCGCTCCGAGCGCAATTCGAGTCTCGCCCACCAAAAGCATCTCGATCCCGATCTTGCCTGCAGCGACTTCGCGCAGCGCGATGACTGTCGGCTTGTCGCGATCGCCATCGAGCAACGGCGGCGAGCCGGCGCTGATCTGCCGCGCGCGGTTAGTCGCCACAAGCGTCAGGTCGAAGCGATTGGGTATCTTGGTCAGTGCGTCTTCGATCGTGGTGCGGGCCATGGCTCTCCACTCTAGGTCAAACTAGCGCGCGCAGCGCCGGATGCGCTGGCTGGGTACGCCGTCCACGCGATAGAGCAAATCCGCCCCGTCGAAGCAATCATAGCATGCCCTCCCTGTTTTCTCTGGGTCGTTGGAAGCGCGGAGCAACGGCGTTACGTTTGGCTAGCGAGCACAGAGCGATTCCGTCGGAGCGTTAGGTCTCAACCCGTTGTACTCGAGAAAAAAGCTTGTGGACGCGGTAAAACAGGTGTAAGGATAGATTGCAAGGTTCCTCAAGTAAATGAAATGTAGTTCGGTCGTTGCCGCCCTCGCGGCATTCCTCCGCTTTCCACACTTGAAGTGCCGGCACTGGGGCGAGCGCCCGTCATTCGTATTGCAGAGGAGCGGCAGACGTGATTACAGGTACGGTGAAATGGTTCAGCGATAGCAAGAGGATCGGCTTTATCATCTCCGACGCAGGTGGCAGGGAGGTCTTTGCTCATTTGTCCGCGATTGTTGGCATCGACCATAAGATCCTGACGCAAGGCCAGAGGGTATCCTTTGACATGACAGGGAATCAGGTGTCAAACATCAAATCGCTCGGTTGATCTGATTCAAGCGACGATGGCCTTGGCCAGCCATGGGCTTTGGCGACGATGGTCGGAGGCGAGCGGCGATGACGTCGGGTTCAAAGTGAATTGTGAAGAATTCGCGATTAGAATTTCGCGATGCTGGCAGTTTCATCGCCGGCATCTTGATGGGCCTGTCGATCATGGTGCCCGTGTTCGCGGGGACCGTGGTGGAGCTCAGGGATTGGCAGCTGTTCTTGCTCTTCGGAGCACCCATCATCCTGCTCCTCGGAATCGCGCTGCAGGCCGTCAGTACGGCCAAGGCTCGGCGGCGCCTGCGCACCGCAAGCATGGCATCCCGCAGACATGCCGGACGATAACCGGTAGTCTCGACTCTCGGCCAGGAGACGTCGGCGCGGCGTGACGAGTCCTGACGCAGGCTCCGCACCTTCGAGGATCTCGTCCGCTAGATGGCGGCCCGCGTCTGGTCGGCAATCACCCCCTTCGGCCG
>Ga0335077_10000670_pt1 | contig 38835 bp, 28 predicted proteins | sample Lox_Sample_31_FD_207151 | JGI IMG/M metagenome (GOLD analysis project Ga0335077, IMG submission 207151) | Soil microbial communities from Loxahatchee National Wildlife Refuge, Florida, United States - Lox_Sample_3.1 | ecosystem: Environmental > Terrestrial > Soil > Wetlands | place: USA... | reverse complement strand
CCGGGATAGCTGCATGGCGCAAGCGCAGCACGTTTGCCTCGGCGCGGTAAACGGAATTCACAAGAGAATCGGGTTTATTTCGCGGGGTGTGAAGACCACCCCGCATTGTCTTGCTTTGCGCGCCGCCCACTTTTCGGAGAACTGGCGGAAGCACAATCGGGACGTTACAAGTTCACTTGCCCTAATCGGTCTTACTGGCAAACTCCTTCAACAGAATCTGATATTGCGCTTGACTCTTGAGAGGGCCAAATTCAGGCTCCGATTCGAGGTCGGCCGTTGTGAAGCCTTTCTGGAGAGCCGAGCGTAGATCCTCAATAGCATCTTTGGGATCGTTAGTGATTGTGTTGACTACGGCCGAAATATAGATCAGGTAGACGTTTGATGGATCGATTGCCCTTGCTCTTCGAACAAAGTCCTTCGCTTGATCCGTGTCTCCCTTTTTTGCGTCATAAAGGGCCAGATGGCCCAAGGTACTAGCATCACGAGGATTCACTTCCAGTTGTTTGTATGCCAGGGCGATTGCCTTATCGTAAGTAGCTTTGGCTTTTTCCTTCTCCCCCGCCCAGCGGTAGGCATCGGCTAGATTGCCCATATAGGTTTCGTCGCTGGGATTCATTGCGACGGCTTTCTCAAACATCGGAACGGATTCCGCGTATCTCTTCAAGTAGAAGAGATCAGTCCCCAAATTTGTATATGTTGCGGGGTAGGGTTGGAGCTGCAATGCACGTTGAAACGAATTGATGCTCTCTTCATACTTTCCCATTCGAGACAAAACCGAGCCCATGTTGTCATAGCCAGCTGAATTATTGGGCTCGAGCTGTGTCACGGTCTGATACTGCTTCAGCGCTTTCTCATAATCACCAAATTCGAAATATGCATTTCCAAGGGCGTTCTGATTCAGCCAGTAATAGGGGTTGATATCAATTGCTTTCTGTAACGCTTTGATGGATTCATCCTTTTGCCCCACGTTCATGTAGGCATTGCCAAGACGTCGGTAGGCCTCATCGGAATTTGGAGCCAGCTCGAGGGCGCGTTTCAGTTCGGCAATAGCTTCGGAGGTGTGCCCCGTGGCGTTGAATGCAGTGCCAAGCGAGAAATGCACCTCCGGCAATTTGTCATTTAGATGTTCCGCCTGCTTTGCGGCAGCCACAGCCCTATCCGCCCAGAAGCGGTCTTTCTTTTCGCGGTACATGAGCAGACTTGCATCGGCCATTCCGGTGTAGGCCAGGGCGAAACTGCTGTCTTTCTTGATCGCAGCATCAAAGTAGTCGATGGCGGCTTGGATGTTCTTTGGATCTTGAGCACTTCGCAACGCATTTCTTCCGCGCAGATAGAGGTCGTAGGCTTCGACGTTTTCCGTGGGGTGTGCTGCCGCGAGAGCGCTATTCGTCGGCTTGGAATCCAGTGCATCTACAAGCTTCGCGTAGATCTGGTCTTCGATCGTCAGCAGATCACCGGTCACACCGGAGAATTCGTGGCTCCACTGAAGCCGATTGTCCTCCATGTTTTCCAGATTTACGATGATGCGTATCTGGTTGCCGGAGCCCTCGATGAGGCCATGAACAATAAGATTGACTCCCAAGTTTTTCGCAATTTGTGGCAGCGGAGTCTTTTGGTCGTTTTGGCCGGCAGCTTCGGAAGCCGACGCGATCCGGACATCGCTCAACTGAAAGAGTTTGGCAGAAAGTGCCTCATCCAACCCCTCGGCGACGTAGCCAAACGCATTTTCATTGCCAAGCACACGGAACGGCAGCACAGCTATGAATTTGCCCGCAGACAGCGGGGGCAAGCCGTTCTTGCCTACGAGGTTCCCCGAGGAACCCTTAAAAATAAGGTGTCGGGTGGTCGGGATCGCCAGGAAAAGAGCGGCGAAGATCAGAATTCCTGCACCGGCAACCATTCCCCACTTCAAGGCGGGAGACGGCAGGTTAATTAGAATGCTGTGCGATTGAGAGGGGCTGCGGTGCGCGTCAATATCCGCGAGAATCTCGCGTGCGTGTTGGTAGCGGTTCTCCGGCTGGCGCTCGAGGCAATGCAAAATGATTCGCGCAACCCAATCCGGCAGATCCGGATTCAGGAGTTTCGGATCCTTCGGTTTCTCCTTCACCCGCTGGTACATCAATTGCCAGGTTGAATCTCCTGTGAACGGCAGATCTCCTGTTACCATCTCGTAGAAAACCAAGCCGAGCGCATAAAGATCACTCCGGTGGTCGACTTTGCCACCCTCGACCTGCTCCGGCGACATATAGCGCGGCGTTCCCACGAAGGCACCAGTGCGCGTCATGCCCAACTTGGCCGTCTCAAGCGAGGTGGCCAATCCAAAGTCCGAGACATAAACGTGATCGTTCTTTGCCACCAAAACGTTGTGAGGCTTGAAATCCCGGTGAACAACTCCTTCGGTATGGGCCGCTTCCAGAGCTTCGCAGAGCTGCCGCACAACCTTCAGGCTGCGTTCGAGCGGGAAGGGGCGCTCTTTTTTAAGCAGCTTGTGCAGATCCTCGCCTTCCACGTAGGCCATGGAGATGAATTTCACTCCATCGGCTTCGCTCAGATCGTGTATGCGCAGAATGTTTTTGTGAGATATTTTGCTGGCGAGCAGAAGTTCTTGTTTGAAACGCTGGATAATCTGCGGATCGCTGGTGAGCTCTGGCTGCAAAACCTTAAGCGCGACGTATCGATCTAAGTCGCGGTCATAAACTTTGTACACACGGCCCATGCCGCCCTCGCCGAGCAACTCTTCGATTACAAAGCGTGGACCGAGTTCCGCACCCTTTCCTAGTACTCCCGAACGGCTGCCCCGAGATCCTGGCGATTTATTCGACAAAGGTGATCTCCCGGTCGGCGTTTGCGAGGCGGGGGCTCCGCCAGGAACAGCGTAGCGTTGCGAAGAGTCGTCAATTATTTCATCCCGCTTGCTATCGAGGGTCTGGTCATCAGCATCATGGGGAAACGCGAATCCGCAGTGAGTACACTGGGTGGCGGATTCCAGATTCTCGCGTCGGCAAGCCGGGCAGTTCATGATTGAGGGCGGTCGGGGTGAGTCGCCAAATGCCAGATTATCCTGTACGCACAAGTTTGCTACAAGACTTTTTCAGGAATCGAAGTCCTTCTGGAGGATTCTCTTGCATTTCTTGGCTAATCTCGCTTCTGGTTGCCATTGGCGCAGATCGCAAATAGGCCACGAACTGGCTTGTGCAACTCTTGCTTGGAGTATGGATAAGCCTCAATGAAAACGGCCTTGTAGCTGCACGGGTTTCTTTCTCGCTGGTCGTCTGCGCGATTGATCCACTTCCACCTGCAAACCCGAGGGCGACCTGATATTATCGGTGGCCGTGAAACTAAAGGCCATGCACAAATGGATTCTCTACACAATAACTGGTGTTTTTCTCTTTCTGACTGCCTTCGTAATCTACGCCAAGGTACATTCCGCCAAACTCGAGGTGAGTTGGTCTTACGAGTACTCACCGCTGCCCGCATGCGGACCTGAGCGCACAAAAGAGTGTATTGATCATTTCGAGATCCTTGATATTACGGATGCCAGACAACCTCGGGTGCTGCGGACGGTCGCCAACCCGAAGAGTCCGAATATCCACGTTGACAGTATCAGTGATTCATTCTCGTACGGACCCCCATTCGGGCGAAGGACAATCAGCGTAGTCGCTGTAGCGCGGGAAGCGGATGGATCACGTGTGGAATCCGATCCAAATGCAGCCATGAAGACGGTGATGATTCTACCGAGCGTCTCGGCAAGTCTCCAGCCAAAATAATTCGTGGACTGCGGGAACTGTAATTTGACAACAAGATCAGAGCCTGGAATTTCTCCTAACTGGTAACGCGCTGGACCTTCAGGCGAGTCTTCAAGGTAGGTCGTGGTTCTGCCTCTTCCTCGCAATGGATTCACCAATTTGCCGGCGGGATCCTAACGTTCCCCGATCCAGGATAGCTTCCGGACCCCAAACCATTCGGCAAATAATTGGCGTCGCAGCGAGCGGGTAAACTTCGGAAAATGAATTGGCTTACTTGGGAAGAGTTTTTCATGTCTATTTGCGGGAGGAGGAGAGCCAGTGATCAAATTCTGTGTAACTCTATATAAATAAATAGGTTAACGTTGCTTTCACGAAAATCGAACGCGCCTCCATTTCAATTCGACTCAAGACACAATAAACCTCTTATTTTCAATAGGTTAGATTACCTTCTTCACCTTCACATCACACAAAGCGCTCCCCCCTTTTGGCAGAGTGAATGCACCAGTCTCGCTACGTAGACAAGAGGTGTTTGAGTGCCCGTGGCAGTGGCTCTTCCCGCAGGTCGCCGACCGGGGCTTGAACTCTTCGACAATCTCGTGAAGGCGGGGAGCAGGTAATGACGGTTTCATTCGGAGCGACTGGGAGGGTTTCCATCATCGTCCCAGTTTTAAATGAAGCGGACGGAATCGAGCAGTTGAAACAGAAACTGGAGGGAGTTAAGGAAGCACTGTCCGAATTCGGTAGTATCGAGTTCGTTTTTGTGGATGATGGGAGCACAGATGGCACTTTGCCCTTGTTGAAGAATGCGTTCCCCGAGGGCCAGCTGTGCAGGATCATCTCGCATGACAAGAATAGGGGAGTTGGAGCTGCCTTCCGAACTGGGTTCGAGTATGCTTCGGGGAATATTGTCTGCACTATTGATGCGGACTGCAGCTACGAACCGCGAGGATTGAAGGAATTGATCAAAACCCTTGAGGGCTCTCAGGCGGACGTTGCCGTGGCCTCTCCTTATCACCCGAATGGCGCAGTGCAAGGGGTAGGTGCCGGCAGATTGCTGTTAAGCCGCGTGTGCTCATTGATCTACCGGACGATCTCACCTGTCCCGCTGTACACCTTCACCAGCATCTTCCGCGCATACCGCTGGAGTGTGACTCAAACAGTAAAATTCCAGGCTGATGGTTTTGTCTCAGCGGCAGAGATATTGATCCATGCGGCGGAGCAAGGATATCGGATCTCCGAAGTCCCCCTTGTTCTTCGTGCGCGTCGGACGGGCACAACCAAAATGAAAATTCTGCGAACGGTCGTACGCCATCTTTCACTCATGCGTACACTCGCATTGCAACGCCTCGGATTCCAGCGAGAAAGTACAGTGCCACAGAGTCTGAAATCTCCTCGCCGTGTACCTTCTGTGGCTTCGCGCGCTTACCAATATTCTTTGGAAAAGGAGCAATAAAACACAATGGTCCGAGTCGGAGTAGTAGGTCTAGGAGCTTGGGGTTGGAACGTGGCACGCAATTTCGCTACGCTGCGGGATTGCCATCTCGTTGCCTGCTGCGACGCCGATTCCAAGCGTCGTGAATCCGCTGCTCGAACATGGCCTGGCGTAAAGCCTGTTGAAGATTTTGACCAACTGCTCCAGGAAAACATCGATGCGGTTGTGATTGCTTCTCCTGCAGTCACCCACTATCCGCTCGCAAAGAAGGCGCTGCTCACCGGCAAGGACGTTTTTGTCGAGAAGCCTTTCTGCCTTAGCGTGCGGGATGGAGAAGAATTGACGGAACTAGCGGAGCAACGGCAACGCATCCTTATGGTGGGACATCTGCTGGAGTACCACCCCGTGGTGCGGCGCTTGCGCACCATGATTCAAACGAACGAACTCGGCCCTCTCTACTATATTTACACGCAAAGAGTGAACCTTGGCCGCATACGAGGTGACGAGAATGCGCTCTGGAGTTTCGCCCCGCACGATATCTCCCAAATTCTGTACATGCTTGATATGGAGCCGATCGACGTCAGCGCTCGCGGACAGAGCTATGTTCAGGACGGCATCGAAGACGTTGTGTTTTTGAGCCTTTTCTTCGAGAACCGGATCATGGCCCACATCCATCTAAGCTGGTTGGATCCTCATAAAGTGCGCAAGACAACTATCGTAGGCAGCAATAAAATGGCGGTTTTTGATGACGCCGAAGCTACCGAGAAGCTGAGGATTTACGACAATCACGCCGAAGCCCCTCCAGCCAAAAGTTATGGAGAGGCCATCCAGGTCCGCTTTGGCGATATCCTCATACCGCGGATAGAAACCGCCGAACCGCTACAATTGGAATGCAAACATTTTATAGAATGTGTTGCGACCAGGATGACCCCACTCACCGACGCGCAGGATGGCCTGAGAGTTATTCGGATCATCGAAGCGGCGCAGCAATCACTCGAACAGGACGGTAACCCAGTCCGCATTCAAGGAGCCCATGGAGAACTTCATTCATCCGACAGCCAAAATAGGCGTTGGTTCGCAGTTCGGGCATAACACAGTCATTTCAGAAAAAGTCGTAATCGGGGAAAACTGCCGCATCGGCCACGGTGTGGTGGTGCATCCCGATACCGTCATCGGCAATAACGTCCGCATCGACGATCATGCCGTCGTCGGCAAATTGCCCATGAAAGCCGCTCTAAGTGCCATCACTCAAGAGCAGACTCTGCCCCCCTGTGTCGTTGGGGACGGCGTGATCTTAGGCACGGGAATCGTTGTTTACCGCGGTTGTATTCTGAACCGCAGTGTCATGGTGGCTGACCTCGCCACCGTTCGGGAAAATGCCGAAATCGGCGAGTTGACTATTATCGGACGGGGAGTGACTGTGGAGAACCAGGTCCGCGTCGGCAAACGTTGCAAGCTCGAAACGGAATCATACATCACCGCCCTGTCTGAAATCGAAGATGGCTGCTTTATCGCGCCAGAGGTCACTTTCACGAACGACAATTTCCTAGGCCGCACGAAGGACCGCTTCAAGTATCACAAGGGCGTCACGATGAAGCGCGGTGCGCGCATCGGTGCCAACGTCACTGTGCTGCCTGGTATAACCATCCATGAAGATGCCTTGGTCGCGGCCGGATCCATCGTCACAAGAGACGTCCCGGCAAAGAAAATCGTCATGGGAACTCCCGCAAGAGTTGTCCGGGATGTTCCGCCAGAGCAACTTCTCGACAACCAGTAGTCTGACTTCATTCCTGTGAGACTTCTCTCTATCATCGGAGCAAGGCCGCAATTCGTAAAGGTGGCCATGATCTCGGAGGCCATTAAGCAGCACAACCGTGGCGCTCGTTCTCACACCGCCCGGATTCGGCACCGTCTCATCCATACGGGTCAGCACTATGAGCACAAAATGTCGGGCGTTTTTTTCGATGAGCTCCGCCTCCCCGAACCCGATTATCACCTTGGCGTTGGTTCCGGCAGCCAGGGCAAACAAACTGGTCTTATGCTGGCCAAGATTGAAGAAGTCCTTGAGTCAGAAAAACCCGACGTGGTCATGATCTACGGAGATACAAATTCCACGGCCGCCGGCGCGCTTGCGGCTGCCAAGCTTCACATCAAGACCGCGCATGTCGAGTCAGGCCTTCGAAGTTTCAATCGCCTCATGCCGGAAGAGATCAATCGCATAGTCTCAGACCATATTTCCGATTTTCTATTCTGCCCGACCGATGTGGCAGTGGAAAATCTTCGCAGGGAAGGCATCGTGAAAAACGTCTTCCAAACCGGCGACGTCATGCTCGATTCCGTCATTGCTTACTCTGGGAAGGCGCGAAAACGAATCGCGCTACTCTCAAAGTTTGGCCTCACTCCCAAAAATTACGCGTTGGCTACCCTCCATCGAGCCGAAAACACTGATTCTCCGGAGCACCTAGCGGCCATCCTCGAGGTCTTCGCAACTCTTGACTGTGATGTGATTCTTCCTTTACACCCGCGCGTCCGGGAAAAGCTGAAGTACACCAGAAGCCTGCGCTCGGTCGCAAACCTGCTGAAAAATTCAAAGACCCTCCGGGTAATCGAGCCCGTTTCGTATTTGGACATGCTCGCTCTGGAGTCGAATGCGCGTCTGATATTGACTGATTCGGGTGGAGTCCAGAAAGAAGCCTTTTTTGCGGGCGTCCCATGCCTCACGCTGCGAGAAGAAACCGAGTGGCTCGAAACACGAGCGGGAAGTTGGAACCAAGTTGTGGGCACGGCCTCGCAGAGGATCCGGACTGTCTTCCAATCTGAGTGGCAGAAAAATAGAGTGGGAACCCTTGAGCGGCCGGACTGGAAAAGCTTCGGCGGCGGCCAGGCGGCTAAGTGCACGATCAAAACTCTTTTGACGGCCTTGCAATGAGAATGGAACCGGGAGAACACAGATGGGTACGAAAACGGTAGTCGTAACCGGAGCCGCTGGCTTCATCGGCTCACACCTCACGGACGCATTATTGGCAAAGGGGCACCGCGTTGTTGGCGTGGACAATCTTTCGCATGGCTTGCTCTCCAACCTTGAAGAAGCCCGCCAGAACCCACTCTTCTGCTTTCACAAGGTTGATGTCTGTGACCTCAAGTCCTTTCGCGACCTCGCCAAGGGTGCCGACGTGGTGGTTCATATGGCGGCATTTAAGATTCCCCGCTATGGAAAGGCCGAAGAGACTTTGCTGATCAACGCCCAGGGCGGCCAAAACGCCTTGGAAGTTGCCGCCGACAATTCCGCCAAGTTCGTTCTCGCCTCCACATCCGATGTTTACGGGCGCAACCCTTCTGTTCCCTTCTCCGAATCGAGCGAATCAGTCCTCGGATCTTCCACGGTTCCGAGGTGGGGATACGCAGTCTCGAAGCTCTTCGACGAACATCTGGCGTTTGCTTATGCCGATTCCAGGAAGATCCCCGTTGTTGTCATTCGCATCTTCGGTTCGTATGGTCCGCGGCAGGCCTTGAGTTGGTGGGGCGGCCCTCAATCGGTCTTCATTGACAACATTTTGAGCGACCAAGCGATCCCCATTCATGGCGACGGCATGCAAACACGGAGTTTTACTTACGTAACGGATACCGTAAGTGGTTTTGTCGCCGCCGTCGAAAGGAATGACATAAGCAGAGAGATCTTCAACGTCGGCAACACCCAGGAAATCACCATTGTGGATCTCGCCAAAATGATCCATCGCCTGTGCGCATCCGATCGCCCTTTGAATCTCCAATTCACGCCATACGACGAGATCAGCAAAGGAAGAAGGTATGAAGACGTTCGCCGCCGCGTGCCCGATGTAGCCAAAGCAGCCGAAAGATTCGGATTCCGTGCGCGAGTGGATCTCGAAGAAGGACTGAAGATTACAATTGCGTGGCAAAAAGCCATCCGTGCAGCGGAACAGAGTCTAGCGGGCGCGAAAGGATAGGCGCGCAATGCCAACAAAGTCAGAAACAGCGGAACTTCTTGAGGGCCATCGCGAATCGGTGAGGATGGGGTCATTCCAGCTAGCCGAAATGGCTGTCCTTGGCTCCGTTCTTCTGGCAACCACGGGCCACTTGATGATTAAAGCGGGATTGATCGTGGCTGCGCGCGTTATCACTTTGCAGGCTTCCACTCTCTCCCGCCTGGTGCATTATTTTTCTCAACCTTGGGTCCTCCTAGGACTCGCGATCTACGGAATTGGAACGGCATTGTGGGTTTTTGCCGTATCCAAGCGGGACATAAGCCACGTCTTTCCCATCACTGCCTTGAACTACGTGCTCATCATCTTGGGCGGGAAATTCTTGTTCTCGGAAATAATCCCATTGCGTCGTTGGCTTGGAGTCGCCGTGGTGATTATTGGAGTAGCGATGATGCAAAGTGCTGGCCGCAAGGGGACTCGATGACCGCCGCGATTGCGCTATGGGCAAGCATTTTTCTGAATGGCTTGGCTCAGGTCTTTTTGAAGAAGGGAGTTGGGCACTCCACAAGCCAGGGAGGCGTCTCTGCCGCTTGGTGGTTCTCCCTGCTCAAGAACGGATGGGTGTGGGCCTGGGGCCTTTCGTTCGTCGCTGCCACCGCGTTGTGGCTGCTCGCTCTGTCCAAGTTGGAAATTTCTTACGCTTTCCCTCTTCTGAGCTCGAGCTTCATCCTCGTTGCTTTGCTTTCTCGAATCCTCCTCGGGGAAGTTATTTCTTGGAAGAGGTGGATCTCCATTTTTGTGATTTGCGCTGGCGTGATCTTGATCGCGGGCAAATGAGAAACAACGCGATGACGGAAACACCCACAACCATGCATCCTCTCAACATTGGAATCCTCGGCGGGGGCATTACCGGTCTCACGGCCGCCTTCTATCTACTGCGTGCGGGGCATCGCGTCACTGTCCTTGAGGGACGCTCGCAGGTTGGGGGGCTCGCGACTTACTTTGATTTTGGTCCGTTCCGTTGGGACAAGTTTTATCATTGCATTCTGACCTCGGATGCTCCGCTACTCAGGCTGATTGATGACTTGGGGCTCACTCCGGAATTACGCTGGACGGACACGGAGGTGGGGTTCTATACCTCGCGCGGCTTGTTTTCGATGACTACTTCTCTGGATTTCCTCAAATTCCCGGTTCTCACGTTGTGGGAAAAGTTTCGGCTTGGAGTTGGGATTCTCCTCGCCTCTCGCATTCGCGACGGTAGAAAGCTGGAGGCAATTCCCATCGCGGATTGGCTGATCAAAATATTTGGCCGCGGAAACTACGAGAAGATGTGGGAGCCCTTGCTGAAATGCAAGCTTGGGGCTTGCCGTGAGGAGGCCTCCGCAGCGTTTATTTGGGCAACGATCTTTCGCCTATATTCCACTCGCGAAAAGGGAGTAAGCCAAAAGGAACGTCTAGGCTACGTCCGCGGAGGCTACCGGATAGTGTTTGAACGGTTACTTGAGGAAATTAGGGAGATGGGAGGGACAGTCCGAACGAGGTGTGCCATAACCGGTTCGGAATCGGATGGTGCCAATGGAATCAAAATACAAACTAACAATGAAGTCCTACACTTTGACCGGGTAATTGCCACGACCCCCAGTCATATTTTCGACAGGATCGCCAAGGGACTTCCGGGAGACTACCGTCAACGACTGAGAGAAGTGAAATATCTCGGTATGGTCTGTGTTGTCCTGGTGTTGAAGAGGAAACTTACACCGTACTACGTTACAAATCTAATCGACAAGGACATACCCTTCACAGGCGTCATTGAGATGACGAACCTCATCTCACAGGAAGAAACTGCGGGACGACACTTGGTTTACTTGCCCAAATACACCGCCCCAGATGACCCACTGTTCGAAGCCAACGACGAAGACGTGTGGACTTCCTTTCGAATATCGTTGCAGAGGATGTTCTCTGATTTGAGAGAGGAGGACATCGAATCCAGGTTTGTGTTTCGGGAGAGACTGGTCCAGCCAATTCCCGTTTTGCATTACTCAGAGCGGGTGCCTCAGATGGAAACCCCAGTCTCGGGGCTTTTACTTGCAAATACAACACAGATCATCAATTCGACTCTGAACAACAATGAAATGGTAAAAATCGCGCTGGGAGCGACGGAATTCCTTGTGAAACACAGGACTTCAGACGAAACGGCCGGTCTGTCGTGAATTTCTGGTTCGCCGTATAGCTTATGAGGTGTTTGTTAGTCCACATTTGCAGAAGGACCAGCAATACTGTCAATTATTTCTGGCTAAGCTTATCAAGGGCGAGCCCGGGTCGGATGCTAAGAAGAAGGGAAAGCCAAAGCAAAAGAGGTGCGCGCAAATGTGTCTTACTCAGCTAGCGGATGACTCCAATGTGATACGGCTCGAGAACTTGCGGGACACTACCGAGTTTCGCAGCAGGCGAGTATAGTCAAACGAGAATAGATCATGACCTGCCCCCAAGATTCGCACGGGTGATCATACGACGTTTGCCCGTTTAACTTCAGCGGCGGTGGATGGGCCGCCGTCGCCGGAGCTGCGGGAAAGTGGAAATCCCGCCGCTCCTGCGGGATTTCCAAGCGCTGTGGGAAAGTCGCTCTTCAGACTTTTCCGCGGTGCGTCTTTTCACAGCTCTCTTTCGTTCTCTGCGCGGCCGCAAATTCTGCCGGCGTGCGATAGCCCAGACTGCTGTGTGGCCGCTCTTCGTTGTACTCCGTCCGCCAAGCTGCGATCTTCCGCCGCGCATCGAACAGGTTGTCGAACCAGCTCACCGCCAGAAACTCTTCCCGCAACCGCCCGTGAAAGCTTTCCACTCGCGCGTTCTGCGTGGGCTTGCCCGGCTGAATGTGCACCAGTTCGATCTTCTGCTCGATGCACCAAGCCAGGAAATGACGACTGGTCAGCTCTGGTCCGTTGTCGCAACGAATCGCGTCTGGCAGTCCGCGCTCGACGATGATCTGGTCCAACACGCGCGTCACGCGGCGGCTGGCAAATGAGGTATCCACTTCCAGCGCCAAACATTCTCGCGCGTAAGCGTCCACCACGCTCAGCACTCGGATCGATCGACCGCGAGCCACCGCATCATGCACGAGATCCAGCGCCCACTCCTGATTGGCTGCCGTGCGTATCTGCAGCGGCTGTCCGGTTCGCACGCAGTGCTTCCGTTTCTTCCGCCGCAGGCTAAGCCCGGCGGCCCGATACACGCGATACAGCTTCTTGTGGTTCACCGTCTCTCCGCTCCGTCGCAACAGAACGTGCAAGCGCCGGTAGCCGAAGCGCGGCTTCTCCCGCGCCAACTCCACCAGCCGCGTGCGCAAAGGTTCATCCAAACTCTTTGGCTGATAGCGGTAGCTGGACACCGCCACATCCAGGAACTCGCAGGCGCGCCGTTCGCTGAAGGCATACTCTTCTCGCATCTGCCCGATCGCCGCCTTCCGAGCTACGAGCCCCAGTTGTTTTTTCGGATTACCGACTGCAAGGCTTCTTTGTCCAGGCTTAGATCCGCGACGAGCTTGCGCAGCCGTGTGTTCTCATCGCGCAAGCGCTTGGCCTCCTGCGCCTCGCTCACATCCATCCCGCCGTACTTCGCCTTCCAGGCGTAGATGGTGTGCTTCGATACGCCGACTTCCCGCGCCACGTCCTCCGCCTTCCGGCCCGCTTCCAATTGCTTCAGCGCCCCGATCATCTGCGCCTCGGTGTGCTTGCTCCTCGACATGCTCCTCCCCCTTTCCGCAATGTGAAATCATACTCAGCTTTGTGCGGATTCAGGGGAGCAGGTCAAACAGATAAAGGCCCCGTATGTTGGACCCAGGGCGGATCCGATATAACCTCACCCCATGACGGGCCATGGTTATCGTATCCTCCTTGTGGTCTTAGCGAATGGATTAGAGTGGTAAGTATTTACCCAAATGTGCTAGGGACCTCTCCTGGGCCCACGGAATTGTGGAGCCTCGCATCTAATATATTGAAAACAGGAATGTTAACCCGAGCGTTGCGGCATTGGTTTTGCTGGTATGATTCGCGTGAACGTGTACTCAATTCAAGCTCGACGTACCAGGCTTCTGCTCTTTGCTTGCCTCGCGTTTACATTTCTGATCAGTTATGCGGAGTTCTTTCGGTCCATATGGATCGTATGGTTCAATGAGACTGAATTCTCGTACGGCGCACTCATTCCACTGCTCGTCGCATACCTCATCTGGCTTCGGAGAAAGAGTCTCCCGAAGATCGAGAGAGTCGGTTGGCCACCAGCGATTCTCGCTGTAATAGCTGGCTGCGGCGTTCAGATTCTTGCGAACCGAAGCGGAACGCTGGTTCTTTCTGGGATCTCGCTCTCGATAGTTTTAGCGGCCAGTGCCGGATTCTTGTGGGGGAAAGCATTTCTTCGGTTCGTGGCTGCGCCTCTAAGTATGATCGTCTTGATGGCTCCCGTTCCTCCATATCTCGCCGACGACATCACTTGGAGATTGCAGGCTGCTGCGAGTGCATCGTCTGCCATGGTTCTGCGAATCTTGGGTGTACCCGTCTACCAAGACGGTAATCTTCTCCGGTTGACAAACTATGTACTTGAAGTAAAACAAGCGTGCAGTGGTTCGCGTTCCTTCTTTGCACTTGTCGTCCTGGCCCTTGTGTTGGCTTTCACGACAGAAAAGAAGTGGTGGCTGCGTTTTATGTTGATCTGCGCTGCTCCCTTGCTTTCGCTCGGCGCAAATCTTTTCCGCATAGTAGGCACAGGTCTCATTGCCTACCGGTGGGGAAATCTCGCAGCAAACGAATCGCTGCATTGGGTTTGGGGCATTTTGATCTTCATGACAGCTGTGTTGGAACTTTTGGGATTTCAGAAGTGTTTACAATGGATAGCGAAAGAAAAAACTTCATAATATTGACTATATTGTTTTCGTTTACGGCCGTCTTGGGACACGCTGCGGCTAGGTATCATACGTACTACGCTCATCTGCCCGATTGGAGTGCCGTATTGGGCGAGTTCAACGGCTGGCGAACTATGGACGCGACACTCGAACCAGTGTACGGAGATGATCCATCAGAAAGTAGTCTACTGAGGATTTATTCTCGCAGGGGAGGTAAGCCCGTTATTGTTTATATTGCGTTCTATGGTGATCTGGCAAAAATCCTGGAGTTGCACACTCCCGATCGCTGTTACTCAGGCCAGGGATGGCGAATTTTGTCCAGTAGGAGTTTTTCGGCCGGGACATTTCGCGGCAAGCCCATTCCGGCGAAGGAAATGGTAGTCGAGAAAGACGGAGCACAGCGTCTAGTACAGTGGTGGTACATGGCAGGCCCACGCCCATTCAGGAATCGCATTCGGTACGTGTACGCGATGCTTGCATTATCAGCACTTACTGGCAGAACCGATGGAGACCTCGTCAGATTTGAAACACTAATTGAGGCAGGGCAAGAGGCGACGGCCAGCAAAAGGCTCGAAGACTTTAGGGAGAGTTTCCAAGATCAACTGGATAGAGCCCTGCCGCGGTAAGAACGGATGCGATGACAACCAAAAAGATTACCAACCTAAATGACAAGTCGAGGCGACCGCACTTCCTTAGCGTGGATGTCGAAGATTATTTCATGGTCGAGGCGTTTTCCGCAGTGGTGGACCGAAGGGATTGGGATAATTGGGAATCACGGGTTGTGTCGAATACACAAACAACCCTCGACCTTCTCGATCGCTACCACGCCACGGCAACGTTTTTCTTTGTAGGATGGGTTGCGAAGAAATTCCCCCGACTTGTCCGCGAAGTCCAGACCCGAGGGCACGAATTAGCCTGCCACAGTTACTGGCATCGTACGGTCTACTCGCTGAGCCCAGACGAATTTCGCGCCGACACAAGAGAAGCGGTTGGTGCAATAGAAGACGCGGGCGGCGTGAAAGTACGAGGCTACCGTGCCCCAAGCTGGTCAATCACAAAGAATTGCTTGTGGGCTCTAGACGTTCTTGCGGAAGAGGGGTTCGCCTATGACTCCAGCATTTATCCTATTCGCCATGATCTGTACGGACTTCCTAACGCAAAGCGATTCCCTTACGAGCACATGTGCCGCAATGGGCGGCTGCTAGACGAAATACCCCCCGCGAGCATAAATATTCTCGGTCAGACCCTCCCGGGAGCTGGCGGAGGATATCTCAGGATCTTCCCGCTCTCTTATACACGGTGGGTGTTCAAGATCTTTGAGGAAGACTATGAAGAGAGCGTGGTTGTCTATTTTCACCCTTGGGAGCTCGATCCTAATCAACCGCGAATTCGCGGTGCGCTCAAGTCGCGCCTGCGACACTACACTAATTTGGGAAGAATGAGCAGCCGACTGGAATGCTTGCTTGCCGACTATTCTTTTCGCCCTCTTGGTGCGGCATTCCCCCCTAAGGAAACAGATTGCCAACGACGAGTCGATTACAAGGAAGGCAATAAACAATGATTGAAAAATTGCTTCGCATAGGTGTCGTGGCATCACCCTCAGAACACAGACGGTTATTCGCATATCATGCGATCGTGTCTCGACGATCAGAGTACCTTTACGACGTCAGTACCGATCAGTTGCAGCAACATCTTGAACTGTTTTCCCAATGCAGTAAGGCGAATCAACAGGTGCCGAAGTTCACTTTTGACGATGGACATCTTTCTAATTACGAAAAGGCGCTTCCTTTGTTGGAGAGATTCGGCGTCTATGGAACATTTTTTCTCGTGGCTGGGTTGATAGGGGTTGATTCCAAATATATTACTTGGCGGCAAGCGAGGGAGATCTTGGCCGCTGGCCATCGGATACAGTCTCATGGGTGGTCACATCGCCTGCTGACTACATGCAATGAGAAACAGTTGGATGAGGAGTTAGTTCGGTCCAAGGGAAGACTGGAGGACGGTCTGGGTGTTGAAATTGATTCACTGGCTGTGCCGGGAGGGCGATGGGACAAGCGTGTGATAGAGCGAGGTGCAAGGGCTGGATATAAGTTTATCTTCCACTCCAATCCATGGGTCAATCCCGCGATAAGCCAAGGAATAATTCTTAGTGGGAGGTTGATGGTGACCGGCCGAATGACCGGAGTCCGCTTGCAAAGATTGCTGGACAGCGGTCCCGCACAACAAATGTATTTGCGGACAAGGTTCAAAATGAAAGAGTGGGTAAGGTCAATGCTGGGAGACAGCCTATACTTTCGGATGTGGTGTTGGACGACGAACGGCTATCCTGCCTTCGGAATGGGGGCAGTCATCGAAGAAGGGGAGGGGACGCCTCCACCAGTTAAGTGAGAATGGCATAAAAAAGAAGTTGGTGCTCAGTCATGTTGAACATTCCCCACTTTGGCCTAGAGGGCATTATCCCGCTGCTCCTCTATGTTGGCATGTTCTTGATCTTCTTCGTATCAGTGTTTAAATGGCCCGCGGTTGGACTGTACTTCTACGTCTTCACACTTCCACTCCAAACCGGTCGGTACAAGTTACATGAGTTTCCATTGGGGGCTCAGTTTCTTGACATTCTGCTCCTGGGAACCATTCTAGGATTGATACTGAAGCGACAAGAGGTGATTCCTAAGACTTCCTGGAGTAGATTCTTCCTGTTGCTGGCAGTGTTTTACTATTTTTCTCTATGGGAGGGGGCATTCTTCATCGATGTGCCTCTCCCGATCTGGATTACTGACGTCAGATTTTCGGAATGGAAGAACTACGTCGAAATGTTTCTTCTGGCGCTAGTCGTAGCAAACGTCTTCAAGGAGAAGAAGGAGATTCGGAATCTCATTATTGTGATGTGCCTTTCGGTGCTGGTTGTCAACCGAAGTTTCGTCTCATTGATGAGAGGGCGGGATCTTGCCCACTTTTCGTATGACCTACGTGACGCAGGAGCGTTAGGCTACGCTGGTGTAAACGGCTTAGCCGCGTTCGAAGCAATGTTTGCATCTTTTCTTCTTGGAATGTACCCATTCATTAAAAGGATTTCGACTAAGCTTGCCATTCTGGGGCTTTTGGCAACGTGCAGTTACTGCTTACTGTACGCGTTTTCTCGTGGGGGTTACATCGGGCTTGTGGTTGGAATGCTGGTTGTGGGTTTTCTGCGAATGAGGTCTGTACTGGTCGTAGCCCTGATCCTTGTCCTAGGTTGGCAGACTGTCCTCCCCACATCCGTACGGGAGCGCATTTCAATGACTACGGCGGCTGCCGATGTAGCAGATGGTGCTCATCTCGAACCATCGGCGGAGACGCGGATTGTCCTTTGGGAAGATGCTCTAAAACTGTTCAAACGTAACCCGATTACCGGAACGGGATTTGAAACTTATGAGTTCATGGGGCGAGTCGGCCCCTATCGGGATACGCACAATTACTACGTCAAAATGCTAGCGGAAACTGGAATTGTCGGACTGGGAGTATTTTTTTGGTTGCTGTGGAAGCTAGCGAGGGCTGGAAGGGATCTCTTTTATGGCAGCGAGGACTTATTCTGGAGAGCGATTGGATTAGGATTTCTCGCGCTGATCTTTTCCTCAATTGCTCTAAATTTTTTCGGCGATCGATGGACATACCAGCAGTTAGATGGATATCTTTGGGTCATCCTCGGATGCGTAATCCGAGGATTGATCAATATGAAAGAAAGTAAAAGGGACACGGAGAACGACGAGAGCGGGGAAAATGTTTTGAGAATACCGAACTGGTCCCGGTATGAAGCTCTTCAAGAGAAGGGTCGAGCTCGAGTCTTCACATGCACAGGGCTGATGGGATGGCGATAGCGATTGGCGAGACACGTCAATGAATATTCTCCATCTGATTAGTAGCAGTGGCCTATACGGAGCGGAGAGCATGATGCTGTCTCTCTGTACTGAGCTCACAAGGCAAAGATGCGAACCCGTGGTCGGGGTTTTTCGCAATTTGCACAAGCCGAATCTAGACATCTTGGACAAAGCAAAGAAGCTGGGTTTGCGAACCGTCATGTTCGACTGCCACCAGAGGATAGATCTCGGAACTGTAAAAGCTATTCGAGCATTCATATCTGCTAACAGCATCGCCATCTTGCACACGCATGGTTATAAAGCAGATATTTATGGCTATTTAGCTGCAAAGAAACTAGGAACAGTAATTGTCGCTACATGCCATAGTCTAATAGAACATCAATACAACACGGCCCTTTCGTTGCAACTTTACGGTCTGCTCGACAGGAAAGTCTTAAGGAACGTCGACATGGTAATCTCGGTTTCTGAGCCAATTGGATACCGCCTTCATGAAAATGGTATAGCAGCTGAAAAAATACGAGTAATACCAAACGGTGTTGATATCGATCTGTTCTCAAGGGCACGTCCAGGTTTCAGGGCTGAATTGGGAGCAGGAGATCGACTAATCGTGGGGATGATCGGTCGTTTGGCCACTGCGAAGGGACCCGACGTATTTTTGAGGGCTGCTGAAGGAGTCTTGCGAGAATTCCCTGAAACGTTGTTTGTACTTGTTGGAGACGGACCGGACCGAGAACGCTTAAGAAAAGTTGCCAGAAGCCTTTCAAGAATGACTAACGTGATTTTTGCGGGCCGTCATGACGACATGCCGTCGGTCCATGCATCTCTCGACATCCTTGTGCTTCCATCTCTGAGCGAGGGCATGCCGATGGTTATTCTTGAAGCGATGGCTGCAGGAAAGGCAATCATTGCATCGGAAGTTGGAGGAATTCCTTCATTAGTGATCCCAGGAGAAACTGGGTTGCTGGTTAAACCAGGCGACTCGAATATATTGCAGACCGCAATAATAAAACTCCTTGCGGAACCAGGCCTGCGAAGACGTCTGGGGGATAGTGCACAAGAATTGGCGCGTAAGCGCTATTCATCGAGAATCATGTCCGAAAACTACTTGAGCACGTATCATCAAGCGACATCAAAAGTGGACTTGGGCCGCTTTTCCGAATCAGAGGCAAAGGCATGAGTCACTGCATTTCTACCGATCAATTCTCTCAGAGTATCAATAATCGAGGGCGCAAAACTCAAACCGTTGTGTCCGTGATAATTCCCGCTCTGAATGAAGAGAAGGTGATCGGACGGTGTTTGGGTGCTCTATGCCAAATGAACTTCAGCCGTGAAATATTCGAAGTAATAGTGATTGACAACGGTTCAGCTGATAATACAGCTCATGTAGCCCTCGAATTCTCACGTTTACTTGATTTGAGAATTCTTGAGAAGAGAGATGCGACTATCTCTGCGTTGCGTAATCACGGCGCGTCGGTGGCGCAAGGTGCATTTCTCGCTTTTCTCGATGCGGACTGTCTCGTGCCGAAAGACTGGCTGACTTTTGCTGTGCATGTGCTCTCGGCACCTGGTGCAGGCATTATCGGTGCTCACTGTTGCATACCACCTGACTCATCTTGGGTAGCCCGGACATGGAATGACAACGAACAAGCCAATCTCCGAGGACACACGTCATACATTCCCTCGGGGGACATGCTTCTCTCCCGCGAAATTTTTCTGAAGATGGGAGGATTTGACGAATCGCTGGAGACGAATGAGGACTACGAATTTTGCCAGCGTGTTCGGGAAGCGGGGTATCCCGTGGTTGCTTGTCCTCAACTTGAAGTCATCCACCTGGGGACACCGCAAACTCTCGCGGCCTTTTATCGGCAGAGTCGGTGGCACGGCCGCCACGTTTTCAGGGTCTTTCTGAGTTCCCTGCCTTCGCTACACAATCTGCGGGCAGTGCTTTTTGCTATTTACGTCCTTATCGCCCTTTCGACATGCCTTGCCGGCATGTGCCTGATGATCGTAACCGGAGGGATCACAGGCTTACTGGCATCGCTAAGTTTGCTTCTCGCAGGGCCGTTGGCACTTGCGGTGCAGAAAGCGCATAAGCGGCGGGAGCTGCGCCTCGTGTTACCGCTCCTACTTCTTTTCCTGGTGTATGGGATTGCGCGCGCCGCGTGTCTCTTACCTTGGTCCATATGGGTCCGGTCTCAAGGCCATCGCAGACACAACATTCACCGCTCAAAAGGGAGCAAAGATTCAGTGCAAGAGACTTGCCGTTGATGAGCTATCACATCAAGGATCAATCCAATAAGGAGACAAAGGATTGAGCAAATTTGCGGATCGCATTTATCTTGGCAGCCCCGTGTGGCTGCAAAAGTTGGGCATTCATGGGTTCGGATGGTACTGGGCTAGACGCAGGCTTGGACCGATGTTCAGAAAGCTCTCCGCCGAGTACGAAGAGCGGGAGTCTTGGAGCGTTGACCGATTTAGATGGTTCCTGAATGAGCAGTTACGCACCCAGGTCCAACGCGCCTACCAGCAAGTACCATACTACCGAAACGCCTTCCGCGAGCATTGTGTTTCCGAAGATTTGCTGGCCCGGATCACTTTAGAGGATCTTCCACAACTGCCGCTCCTGGAGAAGGCTACTGTCCGGGCGAACTCTCGGCTGCTTCTTACTGAACAATCGGCTAGGCATCTGCCAAAAGGCTTTCATACGAGCGGCACCACTGGGACTCCATTGCAAGTGTTTTGGGATTTTCCCGTTCACCAGCACAATATCGCAGTGCGAGCAGCACGGTCATTCCGTTGGGCTGGTGTGGACTATCTTGGCTCGCGAGCGGTCCTCGCTGGTCGTGTGGTCGTTCCCCCTGCACATCATCTGCCACCATTCTGGCGTTACAACACGTGGGAAAAACAACTCTATCTTTCTGCCTACCACATAGTCCGGAAGAACATCCCGGACTATGTGGCAGCGCTTAATCGCTTTCGCCCGGAGGCGCTCACTGGCTTCCCATCTGCCCTGTATTTTCTTGCGAAACTAATCACTGAAATGGAATTGGAGGTACGCAGGCCGCAGGCCATCATTACGACCAGTGAGCGACTCTCACCAGAAATGCGTGTTGTGATCGAAAACGCATATCAAGCCCGCGCATATCAGGAATACGGCCTCGTGGAAAATTGCGCACTGGCAACAGAGTGCAAGAGCGGGCAGATGCACGTGCATCTCGATTTTGGCATCATCGAAATCCTGCGTTCCGATGGAACGCCGGCAGCCCCAGGCGAAGTCGGAGAGATAGTGATGACTGGATTCGCCAATGTTAATCAAATATTTATCCGTTATCGCACCGGCGATCTTGCAGCTTGGGATAGTGAGATCTGCCCCTGCGGACGCAATCTCTTTCCCGTCTTGAAGGAGTTGGTTGGTCGCCAGGAGGATGTCGTACTCCTGCCCGACGGTCGGGAGATGATGCGCTTCGATTTTCTCTTTAAAGACCTGCGAGGCGTGGCCGAAGCACAAGTGGTTCAAGAAGAACCAACTCTGTTAGTCATAAATCTGGTACCAACTGCGGAGTACACTCCCCAGGACTGGGAGAGCATTCGTGAGCGACTTGCCACTCGTTTCGGTCTCGGTCCAGAGATGCGCGTCGATCTAAAGGTTCTGGATCAAATCCCTAGGGAGAGAAACGGAAAATTTCGGCCTGTCGTTAGCCGCGTTGCATGCAAACCAATTGAACCCAAGGCGAGCGTGACCTAGAAGATCACGCCACAGTTCGAACCAACCACCTCAGTCTTTTGTGCTGGCAGAGGGCCAGTGTAAGCATCTGCCTCGCCGAATTGTTCTCAGAGTCCTACTGGACGACGACGCTCAGATTTGTGGGGGGAGGGGGACGGTTCACTGATACACCCGAGGCGAACTCATAGGCACCAATCGAGGGCGGAACTGGCCGCGGCTTGCCGTCGAGGTCGCGCGCGGTCGTCAGCGCGGAGGTTCCCGCGCCGATCGCGGGGCTCGTCGTGGCGAGGTGAAAGTCGGGCGCTGAGGTGCTCACGAACAGTGGATCACCAGTAACGGGCGCCGGGTCGGGAGATGGCGCTGCTCCGGTGTTATTGCACAGCGTGATACCGTTGCCTGCGCCGTTGTATAGATTATTGCTGAAGTGCAGGACGCTTCCAAAGGCGCCCGTCGTCTCGATGTAGACCAGACAGCTTGCTCCGGGATAGGCATAGAGAATGTTGTTGTCGTAATACGCGGCTGCTGGCCCTGATCCTTCAATCGAGAGCGAGCCGCCGATGCCCGAGCCGCCGTCGTAGGCATTCTCATAAAATGTGTTGTTGTAGACGTAATACGTCCCGTACGCTCCGCCGAAGGGACTGATCTTCAGCGCCCCGTGCTCGCGCCCGTTGTTTGCGCTGGAGTTGTTCCAGAACAAGTTATTGTAGATGTGCGCGTCCACAACCCAATGCCCCGTCGAGGAATCGCTCCCCCCGATGTCCATTCCGGCCATCGTGTTGTTGTAGACGAGATTGTCGTGGATATAGAGCCCAGTCATGGACTCGCCGTTGTTGTGGCCGTAAATCTGGAATCCCTTGCCGTACGGGTTATCGTGAAAGTTGTTCCAGCCGAGGTCGAAGTTCGACTGGGCTCCGTTGCCGCCTGCATAGAACGAGTAACCCCGGCTGTCGAAGCTGCATCCGCTGGGGCAGTTGTTCGCGCTCTCGTTGCCGTAGATGTAAATGTTCGTGGCCGGAAGCTCGAAGTCTATCGCCACACTCGGGCCCGCAGTGAGATGGACATTGTCGCTCACAAGACGAATGTTGTTGCAGTGCGTGCCGCCCGAGCTTGAGCAGCCGAACACGCCTGTCTGGCTCTCGCCGCCTGCCTGCATGTAAAGTTCACCCATAGCCAGATAATCAATCGAGCCGCCACTCGAGACGAAAACAACGGAACGCGGGACAGCGGAACTTCCGAGCTGCGCGGTTTCCCCCGGATAGCCCAGGAAATTCAACCATGCGCCCGAGCTTCCTCCGCAGGCCCCGCAGAGGATCATTGCGCCGAAGTTCTCCTGCTGCGTGTACGTCCCGGCACGGAAGTAAACCGTGTCTCCAGCGCCGGAAACAGAACGCGCATGGGATGGAGAAGCCCAGGGAGATGAGAAGCTACCCGAGTTTGAGTCGCTCCCGCTCGGGGAAACGAAATAGATGTGCCCGGTGCATACCGTGAAGGGGAGCGCATTCGACTGGATGCCGTTTACAGTCATCACGATGTTTCCGGTGGAAGTCGAAGGACCGATCTGGATGACGACTTTGTCCAACAACGGGTTCTGCGGATCGTTGCCGCTGCCCCAAATCTTGTACTGGACGGGCGCGACCCCGCCGACGGTCACCGTCGAACTGCCCTGTGTCGCTCCGAAGTTCTTGCCGTAGATGGAGATGTAGACGCCGTTGCCGTTCTCACCGCCGGAGCTCGCGCCAGTGACGATGTCAGTGAACAGGAGGACCGGTGCTTGGGTCTGTGCAACTGCCAACCGTGCCACAAGCAAAAGCCCCATGATCGTGAAGATTCTGAAAAGTATCCTCATACCCTCATACCCTCAGTCTGAATTCTCTATCCATCCAAAATCGTCTTCTCGCGCTGCATATCTGATGATCAATCAATCGGCATTCTATCAGGCATCTACCGAGACGGATTCAGATGCGTCGGACGAATTCCGGAAGATCGCCCTGTGCACAGCGAGTAGTTTTAAACCTAAGTATGCCTCAGTTCTACTGGCGAGGTGGACAAATTTGGGACAGGATGCAACCTGTACTAGGGATAGGTAGACCACTACGTGGTCGCCTGTGACCCTACGATTCTCCGCCTCTTCCTTTCCGCCCTATAGGCTTTCCAAAAGGTTGAGTATTGAAACACAATCGGAGAAAAATTGTTCGAAGCATTAGTGAGTGAGCCTTCCCAAATATTCACGCGGGGAATGAGCAAGGAATCTGTGTCACGCGTCCAGATACCCGGACTGTTGATGAAAGCTCGTGTAAACCCCACCCGCACGATCAATGCTCGAATTCCTAAGGACCAATTTCCGTTGGGGTAGGCGAACGTCCGGCAAGGGTGGCCTAACCATGATTCAATGACCTCCTTGGACTCCCCAATTTCACTGTGCGCCTGGTCCGAGGGTAGCTGAGTGAGGATCTCATGATGCAGAGTATGCGAGCCGATCTGCGCTCCCATGCGCTCAATTGCCTTTGTCTCATCCGAGCTCATAGTGGCCTCGAAGGCAAGACCTTTGGAGTCTGAAAAATCCTCTGACATCAGTGAGGATAACTTGTACACAAGCAAATCCCTTCGTTCCTTGGGCAGCTCCTTAATACATCCAATCAGTTGCTCCACAACATTCCGCTTGTCTTTGGCGGGCCAGAAAGTCCTGTGCAGCAAGAACTCGTTACAGATAGCGACAAAGCCATGACGTAGCCCTACGTCCTTTTCCGTAACCTTCCACATATGAGAGACCCTTTCCGGCCAGAATGGAAAGGATTTCCCCGCAAGGCCAGGGCAGACAAAAACAGTCGCCGGGATGCTGTACTTATGCAAGAGGGGAAAGGCAATCTCAGCGGTATCCTTCCAACCATCATCAAAGGTGATTGCAAGCCGAGGTCGTGTACCCCCACACCAATCCGGCTGGTCATTACACAGATCCAAAACGTCATAGTGCTTCTTCAGAAATGCGCCGAGTTGTTCAAAAGTCTCAAGGCTTACGATCATTCCTTTCAAAGAGGGCGTGTTCTTGAATGCGGCCCGAGGCAAAACCCTGTGAAGCGTCAGGACTACCACCCCGGATGAAGTAACAGTTTTATACTCGGCCCATCGCAGAAGTCCGGTAAAATGCAAGAAGTAAATCCAAGTCCATCTCAAGAGGCGTCGAACGTCATCTCGATACTTTGCGAATGGCATCAACTGATTCCTCATTACCGTCCTGTGACTCTGCGAGTGCGCATCTCTGGGTCAAATTGCGCGGTATCCGCGGCGATGAAATTCCGCGATCTCAGCAGCTGACGGAAAGGTGAAATAACTGCCTTTTGAATCGTTCAAGGGGAATGGCTTAGTAGACCCTTCACTGAGTTGGCGCAAAACCCCAGCCATGCAATGAGCTCCGTGACGTTTCGAGCGCTGAATAAGATGGTCGAGTGTTTCACCAGGAAAGATGGGTTGCTCGTCCTGCATCAACGCGTCGCCTTCGTCAACCTTCGAGGTCATAAAGTGTATGGTAAGACCTATTGTTCTTTCTCCGTGGAAAATCTGCCAAAAGGTTGGCATCATTCCCTTGTAGCGCGGCAAGGGTGCGTGATGAATGTTAATCGCCCCTAAAGGAGCAATTCTAAGCAATTCTTCCTTCAGAATGAATGGGCACGCGACGGAAATTAACAGGTCCGCAGCACGCTGCCGGACGCCCTCAATAAACTCTCTCACATTTGGATTGTCGATCTTCCTATAGGGGATTCCGTAGGTCCGTGACAATTGCGCAAGAGAATAGTAGCGCCCGGCACCGCACCTTCTCGGTAAGGAGCCAAACAGTCGAGAAACAGCGGCTCGGCTTACAATTCTTGCAAACCCTCTGGTTCCGTAGAGCTGCCGCAGTTCGCTAAAGAGTTGGCGCCGAGAGCGCTTTCCCATGGTCGGAGCTGCAGAAATTTGAAGAATCTCGAACTCCTCGAAATAGTTGCGCACGTACTCCTCAAAGAACGGGAGCACGTAGAGTGGATCGTCTTGCGTAAGGAACTCAATTTTCATGTCAACCTATGTCCTCCGTACAGTTTGCCAGACTGTGTATTTCCTCCCTCTCAAAACCTCAATCACGCTAATGAAGGCAGCAGCATTTAGAACACAAAAATACAGTGGGATGCCAAACACACTCCACCGCCGATGAAACGGAATGACCAATGAGAGCAGAGCCAACAAGTAGAACCCAGCTTGCGCAAAGAGGGAATAACGGTAAATGGAGCGGTCCGTGAGAAACAGGTTGGCTCCCAACAGCAGCAGGAGGAAAAAGGGAACCAGCCATCTCAGTATCTTATGGGACCAAAGTTGAAATGCCACCCACGGAAAATTCCACGGCTTAAGCAGGTTGGGTACGCTAAGCAGGCCACGAATACCACGGGTTACAACCCTTACCCGCATCGCAAACTCGTCCGTCGAGGATTTGGTCGTTTCTTCATACGCGAGAGCACGATCCTCGAACACAACAACGTGACCTTGTTGAATCACATGCAATGGTTGGACCAAATCGCTAATCACATCTGGAGAGAGGGGCGTGTACAGATTCCGCCGCACAGAATAAATGCAGCCACAACACCCGGAAATCGTCCGGATTCGCGACTGGGCCATTTTAATCAGATTCTCGTAGTTCCAAAATGCCATCGTACCGGTTCCGGTAGGTGAGTCTCCGACGGGATCGAAGTATTGATATCTGCCGCTGACTGCACCGACTTGGGGATCGGCGTAATTGCACGCTAGATATTGAATCGCAAGCGGGTGATAAACTGTCGTCGCGTCAGAGAATACGAGAATCTCACCCCTTGCTTCTTTTACACCTTCATTCTGCGCATTAGTCTTTCCTCTTCGGTCCTTCACTCGTAAAAGCCGGACGCGACGGTCATGAAATGATTCGACAATAGCATCGGTCTGATCGGTCGAACCATCAGACAGGACAATTATTTCGAGTTTACTAACCGGATAATTTACAGCAAGGGTTTCTTCCAGCTTTTTGCGAATGTTTATTTGTTCGTTGTACGCAGCAATCAGCATAGAGACGGACGGTGTATAGGCAGGCGTAGGCCTGTGTTTCGGAAAAAAACATGAAAGGACACTCACCAACAAAGGATAGATAGCATACACGTAAAGCAGCGCCGTCAGTGCAGTCCAAAAAACAAACTGCGAGACAGAATGCATCTCACTTATCTCTCATTGAAAACAACTCGTCGTAGCAGTGAACCAGTTTTTGAATCATGATCCGCGCTGTGAATCTCCTTTCTACCGTGCTTCGTGCTGCTGTGGAGATTCTGAACCGGAGGCTCCTGTCAGCCAATAAGGCCAAGATCCGGTTAGCCGCTAATTCTGCATTGCCGCTCTCGACCAAATATCCATTTTCCCCTTCTTCGATTGCCTCAGCATTTCCTCCGACATGCGTTGCTACGCAAGGAAGGCCGCATGCCATTGCCTCGATGAGAGCGTTGGAGAAACCTTCGCTGCGAGAGGGAAGGTAGAATACATCGGCGGACTTCAGCAAAGGAAGGACATCGTTCAACTCACCTAGGAAACGGACGCTACTTCCGATGCCGAGAACGTCAATGCGCGAGAGTAGGGCTTCATAATACGTAGGATCGGACTTGCGCCCGACCACGAGAAATACGGCCTCAGGAGCATGCTGGAGTACTCGTGCTGCAGTCTCCACGAGTACATCAACGCCCTTTACACGCCGTATATTCCCGACAGTAATGATAAGGGGTGCAGACTCAGCAATCGACTGCGAGGACCGGAGTCCGGCGGCAGGCGCACACTCGGACACTTTGTCGAATTCCAAGCCGTTATAAATCGTAACGACTTTCCGAGGTTCAATGCGATCCTTTTCGAGGCAAAAACGTCTTACTTCGTCCGAAACGGCAATCACGCAGTCAAACATTGGATTGAGCAGCGAGTAAGCCAAATGATGTTTAGAAGACCGCAGAATGCCCATATCGCGCCGGCTTGAAACGAGTTTGATCGGCGCACACAGCTTGGAAATAGGCCCGGCCCAAAGGTCAGAAGTCTCGAAAAAAGTGTGAACGATGTCCGCCTTTTCCTTACGCAAAAACGAACGGATCTGAAGTGCGACCCTCACAGCATTCCAGTCATAAGTCTTCTTTAGAGGCAGCACCCAATACGGGCATGTTAGCTCCTTGCGAATCGAAGGGTCCAGCTGGAAGGTAATGAGTGAGGACCGAAAACGATCTTTGGGCAATAGGCGGATGGTGTTGAGCAATACGCGCTCTGCGCCGCTAAACTCGCAAAGCTGGTCTATGACAAATAGAATGTGGCGCTGGGGGGACCGATATCTAGTGGTCTCTTCCGGAGAAATGGGAGAGAGCAGAGACCCGAAACCAGGTCGTGGTTGATTCTTTTCGTCCATTGACGAGGTCTGGACTCGGTATTTCAATTTACTGATTCTAGATGGCATAGTTCAAATGATTTTCCGAAGAGTGCTCTCGAATTAGCTTCCCCCCTTTAAGATACAAAGCTCCACACACTCTGCGACTTTTAGATGCTGTCACGGAAATGTCACATCCTTGACCGACGATTCTGAACAAGTTCCGCGGAAATCTGCCTTAGCGCACGGCCCCGGCTTTCCCAGTTGAACTCTGCTACCACGCGCCTTAGGCCGTTGGCTCCCATTTGCTGAGCGAGTTGGCAATTTGTAAGTAGCAGTCGAATAGATTGGGCGACTTCATCGGAGTCGTCTGGCTCCACAAGCAATCCTGTCTGCCCGTCCAGAACAGATTCGGCAGTCCCGCCGGATCTTCCACCAATGACTGGCTTCCCCATGGCATTTGCTTCAGTGAAGACCATCCCGAAGCTCTCGACGTCACCGCCGCGCTCCAATCTATTTATCATAACGAAGACGTCGCACAGGCTATAATATTCGTGGATACGTTCATGAGGAACATCGCCGAGAAAAATAACTGAGCCGGACACGCCCAGATCTCTAACAAGCTGTTCCATCCCCGGCTTGTCCGGGCCGTCACCGGCAATTAGATATTTCACATCCGGGACTTCGCGTAAGACTTTCGGCAGGGCTTTTAGCACCACTCGGTGACCCTTTCGTTGAATCAGCCTAGCGACTGTTAAAATCACCTTCTTCCCGCTGAGGTCGTATTTCCGAATTAGCTCCTGATTCCGCGGTTCAGGATGAAAATGTGCACGGTCAACTCCGGGAGTTAATTTGTGTATCCGCGATGATGCAATCCCGATTCGTCTTAGACCATCGCACGCGAACTGGTTCGCGGCGATTATGGCATCAGCTCTACGATAAATGAAATCTCTCACCTTGGGCTGATATCGGCGTCTGTCTGTTTGCGAGATTTCGTCTCCATGACAAAAGACAATGAGTGGAACATGGAACAACCCTCGAAGGAAGACTCCATTGAACGCTTGGGGAAACAAGTCGCCACAATGTAGACAGTGGTAGTCACCCGCCAACATCACACCACTCGCATGTATGAGTTGTGGGATCGCCTTCGGAAGTTGCTCATACTTCCAGTCCTGAAGCGGTTCAAAACGGCGAATAATGTGGAAACGGTCAGTGATTGCTGTGCGGTCAAACTCTTGCCAACCCGGCACTTTAGTTGTAGCGATAGTAACAGTATCTTTATATCTATCCACTATGCCGTTATATATATTTGCATAGTACACTCGCGAGCCGCCGGAATGAGGCAAGTAGGAGTCAGTCAATACCAGATGGTTAATGTATTCATCAGTTTTAGAGAGAGCCAGCATCATGGTATCCGACTAAAGGTTTTGTGACACTTTACTGACTCTGATACGGCAGAGTTCTGCCTACTTTTGAGGATCCTGAACTGATTAATAATTTGCTCACGAATGAGCGGATTCAGAAGAGCCGCCAGCGCGCAGTAGAGAACCACACCGAGACAGCCCTTGACAAATGCGCTCGGCAAGGCCCTTCGAATTGTAATTTGGCTTACGAGACCATAAGTGATCGCCGCTGAGACGAGATCTGTAAGAAATGCAACGCAGCTGACCTTCAGAGGCATCAGGCGAAAAGAAATCCGCGCCATAAGGATTACTAGCAACAGATAGCTGAGCAGAGTGGCAATGGCAGCGCCCTGAATTCCAATGCGTGGAATCAGAACCAGATTCAAAGCTAGGTTCATCCCGCATGCGCAAAGGACCAATGCCGTCATCGTAGCGGTCTTACGGTAGATGAGGAGTGCCGCATTCAGAAAGATATGTACAGCGTAGATTAGCAAACCAATGACCAATATCGGTAACAAGCGATATGCGTCCTGGAACTTCTGTGATGCGAGCACAACGACAATATCCCGCGACGTCAAGAAAACCACGCAAACAACACCCACAGCCAAAGCCAGAAAGATATTTAGGCCACTGCTGAGAAAACGCTGCGTTTCATCCACGCCCTTCTCCACCCAAATCCTCATATAGATCGGGAAAAGTGCCAAATTAATCGGCACCATCAACGCCTCCTCGGCATAAGTCGATAAATTGTAGGCCGCGGAATAGTAGCCGAGCTGTTCGGCACCCAGAAACTTCTGCACAAGCACTCGGTCACCGGAATCTAGGACCACGCTCGCAAGCTCATATCCGATGAGGGGAAAGGCAAAATTAATGGCGCTCCTAAAGTAGGCCCAATCTATTGCCGCTAGACTAAGGAGATTACGGCGCCGGAGGAAATCGTACAAAACCGTGATTCCTAATACTTCAATCACCAATGTCGTTAGCAAAAACACTTCTAGGCTACTTCTCCATGTTAACAATAATACGCACACGAGTATCACGGTCGTCGCCCTGATGCTGACCTCTACAATGTTGTATGTCTTCGTCTTACCTTCCGCTCGAAGAAATCCGATCAGGGTTGGCTGAAGGCTACGGGTGAGAATTAGCGGGCAGGCGATCAAGAGCAGATAACGGAGGCCTGACGACACAAATGAAGGCGGCGTCAAAAACAGACCGCCAATAAACAAAAACAAGACGGACAGAGCGATCGCCACTGCTCCGAAGAAAATCGTGGAATAATATTTTTGTTGCTTGGAGGCATCTTGAGAGGCGCCATCCTCGGCATAGAAGCGCTGAACGGAGTTCTGTAATCCGAACTTTGCAACAACTGTGAAGAACAGAACGATCTTCAAAACCAGGGCCATAGTGCCGTAGTTCGAAACAGAAAAAATGCGAGTGAGAACCGGAAAGGAAATGAAACCCAACAGCATCAGAGAAATCCGCCCCGTCAGATAATGAAGGGCATGCCTGTATAAGACTTTCAAGTTACTCATGAATTGTTTGCCTGGGTATCCTATGAGGCAGATCTGGAGTACATGCTTGGCAGAGTTTGAACACAGTGTAATTTGAACTGTCGTAAATCACTGAGTAGTTGGAATCTACTTTTAACATATCCCACAGAGCAAAATAGTTCTTCTTCCATTGGGCCGTGGCGGCCATCCGGTTCCAATCTTTATCGAGAACGATGTATTGAGCGTCTGGATGGTGATATTCGAGCAATCTAAGCGAAAGGTAGAGCCCGCTGCGGTTGGCCACAATCGGAAGCATATACCGAGGTACCGCAACTGAAGCAGCCGGAGGGATTGAATGTGCCACTTGGCGTGCTTCAGCGTGCCATGTCTGGCTTCGCACTCCCTCCAATTGAGCTTTGCCAGTCACGAAGACAGTGCTCAAGAGCGATGCTGCCATCACGAATAGAAGCAGCGTGGTCTGTGCAAGAGCCGGATTCCTTCCACGACCTTCAATGGCTGCACCAATTGCTTTTACGGACAACAGGAAACTGACAAAAAGCACCGTTGCAGGAATAAACGAATAGTGTCTGTAGATCATTGCCGTGTTGCAGCCGCCGCCTTGTGCGAGAAGATTGATTGCGATATATGGGGTAGACAGCAACCACAGTGGATTGAGCAAATAAAGAATTCCCCCCAAGGAATCCACCATTTGTTTCGTGTATATCAGATTTTCTCGAGATAACAAGAACGCCGGGTGACGCGCGATGCCCCGCACGATTTCACTCGGTGTATGACCGAGGTAGCCGAAACAGCTGGCCACCGCAGATCGTGCCCCATGAAGAAAATAGGGAAATACCACTTTCCAAGTAAGTAGAGACCAACCGGCCGCTAAAGCACATGGAACCGCAAACCATCTTGCGCTTCGGCGCTCCCACAAAGCAAGAAGGCCCAATCCGAAAACAAGAAATACTAGATCCTCTCTCACAAGTTGGGTTGCAGTCAGCGCAATTAAGTACGCTTTGAAATTCCCTTCCAAGTAATAGTAAAGCGTGAACAAGAGCGGGAAAGCTGCAAGTGATAAGGGGGCAAAGTCATATAGATTCTGGTATAGAACGACAGGTGATAGAAGAAATGCAATTGCGGCAATGACCGCCACGATTGGCGTGACGATACGCCGCGCAATCAAGTACACAGGCCATGCACACATTACAACCGACACGTTCCTAACAATCAGCATCGTGGAAGCAGATTTATGTACTAGATAGAATGGCAAAAAGAAAAACAAGACCGGTTGATTGTGGCCAGCATAATCACTCCAAACTTGATGACTGTACAGAAGGTCTTGGTACATGTTGCTGTAAAGCAGGTGCCCATGTAAGGTCGTGTAAAGACACTGCGTGAAATAAGCAATGTCTTGTCCGACGTAGCCGAAAGCATACAACTTCGCCAGAGTGAACCAACTCGTCAGTAAAAAGTACAATACACAGAACGGGACGAGGATACGTCCAGGCGTTATTAAGTGGCTTGCCTTTGTCCCTGAAGAACCGTAGCTTGCCACCAAGCCAATCGAAAGGTAAAGCAGAAGGGTAAGAACCAAAAGTAGACAAGATCTTAGGTAAGGAAGTGGTCTTCCGAGAAGACTTTCTGGCAGGAAGACAGCAAGGAGTAGAAATGCAAGAAAACAAAAACGGAAGGCGTATTTTAATTCTTGTCCCACACTGTGAGAACAGTGCGAAAGTATCTTTAAATTCAATCCACTCGCGAGGAGTATCACAAATGCCGCAGCACAGACGGTTCCCACTTTTTGGATACTTAGATCACCCCGCCCACGGAGTAGTACGGCCCACAACCACACAACAATGAGCAGGCAAATGCCCACGAAACATGCTGAAGGAATCTTAGGTATCCACTGTCTTGTTTGAGGGATGTTGGAACCTCCGTCCAACACCCCGCTATTTGCTCTCATGAAGTCAAAGATACCGGCACTAGAACCCGATTACGACGACATTCTGGAATTGAATGGGCTGATTCGACACGTCAAGTGCTACCGCGCCAGCTGTATAGATCGTGTCTGTCGCTTGGATCACCAGAATATTATCGTAGTAAACACTTATCGTCGACCCGCGGAAGTCAAGCTTGAGATTGTGATAGCTAGTCGCGTCAAATTTCAAAACACTTGACACACCAAGTTGGCTAAATCCGGAGTCAATATTCCACTGTCCAATCCGGAAAAGCTTGATCACACCTTCTGCGGGATAGAGCCAAGCCCCGTATCCTGCGCCGGTCGTGAGATTAACTCTGCCGCGGATTCCGCCCGGGTAGTCGCTTAAAGAGCTGAGCTTGAAGTCTACCGAATAGTTGTAGTCCGTCCAAGCCTGGCTGCCGCTGAAGGAGTTGGAGGTTCCTCCGCCATTATAACTGTAAGTGTCGCTGGCCGAAGTCCAGTTAGCAGGGGCACCTAGTGGGGAGACTGTCCAATTGCCTGTACCGGTTGCAAACGTGTCATTGAAGTAGAGTGTGCCCACCTGTAATGCAATGGGCAGCTCGATCGGGTTGCCGGGGTTTTGCGGCGAGGCGATTGTTAGGTTTCCTTTGTACGAGCCTAGCGCGAGACTTGAGCTGTTCACATTAACCGTCGGCGCGCTCGGTGCCGTACCACTGGTCGGGGACAGAGTCAGCCAGCTCGAATCGCTACTGCTTGTCCACGTGAGTGAGCCTGTGCCAGCATTAGTAATATTTAGAATTTGTCCTTCCGGATTGAGTGTCGTGGCGCCAAAGAATGTCATTGCGGTAGATGACATATTCAATACCGCGGATTGGATAGACAAGGTTACGGGGACCGTCAAGGGTGAATTGGTTGAGCCTGGTGCGTAGATACTTACTATGCCGTTATATGTGCCAGTAGTAAGACCAGCTACGTCCACTGACACCGTGACCGCTCCTGGAGTTGTTGCGGTTGACGAAATAGCTGTCAACCAGGCTGCACTGGTTGTCACGCCCCATGAAGTCGCCGCTCCCCCCGCCGTAACATTCACGACCTGTGCCGCCGGATTGGTCCCACCTGCGGAGGCAAACATAAGACCGGAGGAGGAAGATGTAAGTGTCACGGGAGCCTGATTCGCAACAACCTGGACGCCGTTATACGAAACCGGCTGGTTTGAGGCATCCAAGCAAACCTCACCGCTTGTATACGTGGGATCTGTCACCGCCATGATTTCCACTCCATCCCAATATACGTCTATAGTGCTACCGGAGAAGTCCATTCGCGCGTCATGAAAAGTGGTTGTGTCATAAGACAAAGTCGCCTGAGCCAAAAATATCGCGCCGCTATCGATATTCCATTGTCCAACAGAATACAACTTAACAAGGCCACTCCCGGGATAGAACCACAGGGCATAGCCCGCACCGGTAGCGGGATTAACCCTTGCCCGGACTCCTCCAGGATAATTGGATAGCGAGGAAAAGCGAATACCGGTGTCAAATGTGTAGTCCTCCCAATTAGCATTGCCCGTGCAGGACTGTGAAGCTCCGAAACCGGCATAGGTGTAGATGTTGTTGGAAACGCTCCAACCGTCGGCATGGCCCATCGGAGAGACCACCCAACCCGCTGCGTTTGAACTAAAGGATTCATTTAAATCTTGGGCAAGCACCCTTAAGTTGACGGTTAGCACCTGCGGAGAATTCGCCACCCCGTCGGATGTGACTGTGACGTGCCCGGTGTACGTACCTATCGCCAAACTCTGGGCATTGATGCCGATTTTGGTGTTCGCTGGGGTGTCACCGGAGCCCGTCGAAACCGTGAGCCATGGGAGATCAGTCGTAGCGGTCCACGAAATCGTGCCCGCGCCGAGGTTCGAGATGGTAAGCGTTTGCGCTGCTGGTTCCGCTTGGCCGGACACAGCCGTAAAGCCCATATTCGAATCGCTCAGGTAAAGCGTTGGCGGAGGCAGAGTTACAGTCAAAGTTACGGACAGGGTCTGGCTAACATTCGTCGCGCCCAGAGCAGTGAAGAGGATTTGACCGGAGTAGGTTCCGGCGGCTAACCCTTGAGTGTCTGCCGTGACGGTTACGTTGGCTGGGGTAGTGCCATTCGTTGGGGTCACGGCCAACCAAGAGGCATTCGTTGTCGCAGTCCATGCTAACGATCCGGCCGAAGAAGCCAGACTTAGAGTTTGAGACGCCGGACTGGGCCCATTAAAAAGACCCGCAAAATTCATCGAGCTGACCGATGGGATTAAAGTAGACAGAACAGCGCTGGAACTCGTTACTTGGAGGTTCGTGAACGTTATTGGTTGGTTTGAAACATCAATTGCCACTAGACCACTTCCGTAACTTGCGTCTGTCGCCGAGATTACTTGATTGCCATCATAGATGACCTGAATCTGTGTGCCAGCAAAGACGAGGTTGACACTATGGGTGGCAGTGTCAAAGCTAACAGAAGCCTGACCAAGCAATGCCACTCCGGAGTCGATGTTCCAGGCGACGTTACGGTAAAGTCTGATGAGTTTTTCATTCGGATAGAACCAAACTATGTAGCCGGCGCCTGTAATTGGATTGACTCTGCCACGGATTCCACCAGGATAATCAAGCAGAGATGACAACCGAAAAGTTACTTGGTAGTTGTAGTCCGTCCAACCGGCATTCCCCGCGTACAGCTGTGTATGCCCTGCACCGTTGTACTGCAATGCGCCGGGAGTAGCAGTCCAGTTCTGCGACAAGCCAAGCGGCGAAACCGCAAGACCGGCCAATGTCCCGCTGCTAAAATTGTCGAACAACAATACCCCCTGAAGGGTCAGGGTCACAGTCACTGTTTGTGGGGAACCCGAGGAACCAGACGAGCTTACAGTGACGTTGGCATTGTAGGTTCCAAGCGATATTCCACTGGTATTCACGGAGATGTTCAACAAGCTTGGCGCAGTTCCGGAGGTGGAAGAAAGGGTAAGCCAAGGTGCGTTGCTGGATGCTGTCCAGTTGACGGTCCCTGAGCCCGAGTTTGTGATGGAAAGAGTTTGTGAAGCGGGGTTCCCCTGCCCCTGGAAAGCCGAGAAGGATAAACTCGTCTTCGAAACTGTGAGCGTAGGAGGCGCGATCGTCAACGTCACAGGAATAATTACAGGCGAATTGCTAGCAGCAGCATCTTTAAATGTGATTGATGCGGAGTAGGTTCCCTGGGAGAGACCGGAGATGTTCGCGGCTGCAGTGACTGTCCCTGTGTTTGTCCCACTCGCAGGAGTTAAGGTGAGCCAGGAGGCCGAAGAACTGGCGTTCCAGTTGAGACTGCCGGTTCCGGAGTTACTCACCGTGATAGTTTGGGACCCAGGATTGTTTCCACCAGGCGCCGCTACATAAGTAATGGAACTTTTATCCAGTGAGATAGCTGGAGGAGCAACATTCGGCACTGAGACCGTGGCGCCATTGGCAAATCCTGGGACGCCTACAAGCGAACCATTGTCGTCCCCATAAAAAACGTACACGTACGTCTTGACAGATGCGCCGTCCATATCCGTCGCGTTACCCGTAAAGGTCAGATTGATAGCAGTCGAAGTCGCTTGCGCGCTTGTTAGCGTCGACTTAACCCGTGCGTGCATGTACGCACCGAGATCATCCAAGAAGATCGGCTGAGAGCCTCGCGCCGCAAGCCAGGATGATAAGGTCGAAATGAACTGTTGCCTTTCCTGTGTAGTGGAATTGTCCATGCTGCCGCCATCGTGGTTGTAGATCTCAACGGGTGCCATGCCGGACCAGAAACGCCAAGCGTAGGCCTCCCAATTTTCGGTTGCGACCGGTAAGGATATTCCATTCGCAGCTTGTGGCCACCTGGCGTCAAAATCTGGATATCCTGCGCCTTGTAGTTGGGTGCAAAAACCAAAGAAAGTCTTCGGTGGCAATCCGGCCCTGCTTCCAATAGTGTAATCATCCGCCCAGTAGATCGAATATATTTCGTTGGGATTGCCGTTTGAGGGCGGTTGCTCATACAAGCGGAAAGGCCTCAGCCCCGGCATTCTTTGGCTTGGAGTTTTGGCAGGCGTTTGTCCATAATACACTCCGGGCTGTTGGATTTCCGTAATATATCGAACGCCTAGATTCCAGAGGTCCCACCCTATGTTGTTGGAGATATCCCAGAAGTGCGGAATCATGTGCTCAGAAAACGGCATGAAATCATTACCACCGTTGTAGCTCCCGTTAGGACCGTTTCCTTTCTGAAATGCAAGCATGTCGTTATAATTCGCGAGCCATTGGGAGTCAGTAAGCTGGGTCGGGTTGTCTCCCGTCCAATACAAATCTCCCCCCGATCCTCCAGTGACGGTATGTGGTGTTACTCGCAGGTGTGAGTCGGGAGCGTTCAAGTAGTCTAGGATTATCTGGCGCGAAGCCACATCTGAATCGTCCAAACCTGCGTCTTGTATTGAACCGTTAACCCTCCATGGTCCCCCAATTGTTATCTCGGATCCGTCGGTCAGCGTTTGGATCGTGGCGTTCCCTGTTATGGTAGGATTAAGCATGTCGCCAACGCGATCTCCCCATGTTGCCAATGGATCGTCTTGCTGAACTGCAAAGTACCGTGGATATCCGCGAAGGACAAACGGTTTGCGGGCAGCCCACACCAAGCTGCGCCAAAAGAGATCGTCAATACCCATCACAAAGCCGAAACGATCAGCCTTTAGGTAATCATAGGTACCGAAATCGACTGCGCGACCAAGTCCATAGGATATTGCCGTTATGAGCGGGTCGTTACCAATTTTTGCAAGTACCTTACCACCTGTTATTGGCGTTCCCTGTGCGTTCAATAGTATGGTTGAGGTAGCGGTGCCTTGGACACCATTGTCGTCCGCGTGGAAATAATAAGCGATATCACCAGAAGCGTCAGAAGGGCTGCCCAACGGCCAACGCAGTTGCAGGCCTAAAATGTAATGTGGTGTACTCCCATCGGCGAGATATGCAGCTGGCAATGTGATGGAGGTGCCCGGTGTTCCTGCAATGGACGTGGCTGACCCGAAAATTGCCTGCATGTGGGTAGAGGTACCGATCATCGGGTCAGAGTCTAGATTTACGAAACCAGTTCCGCTCTGCACCGCCGAGGTGATTGCCTGCTGCCACGCCATGCTAAGATTGAGGCCTTTGTGACCCGCTATGATTAATTGAACGGAGGATAGATCGGGGGGCGACGTTCTCGATACGTCGATGACTCGGTAAGGAATCTGTAGATGTTCCAGGTACCGTTCCGGGTAGCGCTGATATTCGCCGGGAGAATTTGAGCTGATATTGTATCCCGTGGTGTTCGTGGAATTGACAAGGACATCTACGGTCAAGTCCCGCGTCTGGGCCGCAGCTCGGGGTGCCAAGCAGAACGTACAGATCACCAGACTTATGACAAGCACAGTCTGCCCCAGAGAAGCAAGCGAGCGCATACAGCAACTCCAGATGTTCGTACAATTCGTTGTCAATTTAAGTCTCCCGCTAAGCTCTTCGTTTCCCTTCGCCGGCAATCTGGTGGCTCAGCCGATTCGCCATGATCTGGGTTTCGCAACGCCGAGTTCTGCGCCACATCCCGCGGCGCACACAAGAACACTAAGCTCGGACTTCCAGCACGACGGTGTTAGAAGCAACCTTGCGGCCAATGCGTCCGTTTGAAGCTGTAGTAACTCTCTTGTTTTCAATGCTTCACAGTATGTTTTTCATCCCAAATCAGGTTTCGAGCGACAAAGAAGAAACTTATTTCCACTATTTTGAGACATTCCTTGCACTCTCAAAGCCAGATCTGTACCTGCTTCGAGAGTTAGATCGCAAGCGCAGGAAGTCCCACTACTACTGAGCTCCCCGACGCAGGACCACCACCTTTACGGTTTCAAAAAGGATAGCGAGGTCAACAACGATGGAGAGATTCTTGAGGTAGAAGAGGTCAAGTTCCAGCTTGCGTCTAGAATCTTCGAGAGTTGCGCCATAACTGAAACGGGTCTGGGCCCATCCTGTGAGC
>Ga0335077_10000666_pt1 | contig 38955 bp, 39 predicted proteins | sample Lox_Sample_31_FD_207151 | JGI IMG/M metagenome (GOLD analysis project Ga0335077, IMG submission 207151) | Soil microbial communities from Loxahatchee National Wildlife Refuge, Florida, United States - Lox_Sample_3.1 | ecosystem: Environmental > Terrestrial > Soil > Wetlands | place: USA... | reverse complement strand
GCCCCTTCTTGCGCGCTCACCCCATACGCGAGGGCCAACCACAGCATCGTTCCCGTCAGTAGCTTCGTCATACACTCCCTCTGTCTCTCCAGCCCATAGGGCTCGGCCTAGGTGATAAGGGCGGCGCAGGTACGGCCCAGTTTAACCCCATGTCGACGCAATACCGACGGAATTTTTTCGCTCTGAGCACCTCGGAGAAACGATGCTCATTCAGCAATCCCATTGCGCAGGAAGCAACACGGCGTGGTTTCCTTGACAGTTTCTCCAAGGCGGTCTACACTATGTGGTTTTTAGGTGGCCCCTGGAGCCATCTGGGGGAGGATGCACATGGACAAGAAGAGACTGGAATACTACAAGAAGAGGCTGCTGACCCGCCGGGACGAACTGGTCAAGACGATCACTCGGACAGAGGAAGAAGGCCGCCAGGCCGACGACGATCCGACCGTCGACCTGGCCGATAAGGCCGCCAACTCCTATACCAAGGAGTTTCTGTTTGGCCAGACCAGCACCGATCGCAACATCCTGAATCTGATCGACGAAGCTTTGAAGCGCATCCGCAACGACGAGTATGGCGAGTGCGCCGTCTGCCACGAGGAAATGCAGCAGAAGCGTCTGGAAGCGGTACCCTGGGCCAAGCATTGCATCGCCTGCCAGGAAAAGATGGAGCAGGGTTTACTTTAGTTCTATACCTTCTGCTTAGTTACACTAAATACACCTAATCAGGGATATACTAGGCATGAGTGGCCCCCAGGTCAGCCATGCGCATATCGAACCCGCGCCGCAAGCCTGCCAGTTGGATTGCCGTTCTAACTGGCAGTGTGGCGAGCGTTTTATTTCCCGGCTGTTGCCCTCTATGTGATCAGCTACTCGTGGATGCGCGCCGTGTCCCGATCTGCGACGAGTGCCTGGGTTCGTTCCCGGCCGTCCTGCCCCGACGCTGTGAGATCTGTGGCCAGCCCGGCGCGTTCGATCCCGAATTTCCCAAGGAAACAGCCTACTGCAAGGACTGCGAACGCCACCGCTTCGCCTTCGAGCTGGCCCGCAGTTACGGCCTCTACGAAGACGAACTGGTGCGGGCTATCTTGCTGCTCAAGCACGAGCGAATGGAACCACTGGGGAAGTGGCTCGCTCGGCAGCTGGCAACTGTGGTCGAACGAGAAAAGAATCGCATGGCGGTGGATGTGCTGATCCCCGTGCCGTTGCATGCCCAGCGGGCTCGCGAACGCGGGTTTAGTCAGGTGGATGTGTTCGGCCGGCCCCTGGCTGGTCTACTGAGTCTACCGTATAAGCCGGTGCTCCTCGTGCGGCCCCGGCCGCGCCCAGAGAAGCATCTGCTCCGGAATGAAGAGCGTTGGGAGGCGGTACGTGGCGCATTTGCAATGCGCAAGGGCAGTCGGGTTGACAATTTACGAATCTTGCTGCTAGATGATGTAATGACGACTGGGGCGACGCTGGATGCGTGTTCTCGCGCACTCCGCGAAGCTGGAGCGAAATCGGTGGTGGGCTTGACGATCGCCCGCGCCGGTCAGTCCGTAAGCTCTTTCGTCGATGCAAGGTAAGTTCGAAGGAAGCGCGATGAGCGCCAGACGACCAGAGGCGATAAACCTCCGGGGGCGACACTCCCCCGAAGCGGCTGGAACGCTTGTGCCCAGCGCTTCGGGGAATATCGGTGGCCGGCACCTAGCCCCGCTTCTACCCCACCGAGCATCCCTGATGCAGGAACCTGTTCTCGTCCTGAATGCCACCTATGAGCCCATTAACGTGACTGCGGTGCGCCGCGCTATGGTGCTGCTGCTCAAAGGCGTAGCGCAAGCCGAAGAGATGCACAACGCAGAGGTACATTCCGCCGCGCACTCGCATAAAGTGCCTTCCGTAATCCGTTTGCTCGCTTATCGGCACATCCCGCAGCAGAGCCGCGCGCTTTCGAGGAAAAACATTCTTCTCCGTGATCGGAACACTTGCCAGTTCTGCGGCAAGATCTTTCCCAGCTCCGAGCTCACCCTGGACCACGTCATTCCGCGTTCCCGCGGCGGCAGGTCAACTTGGGAGAACCTGGTGGCTTGCTGCTACCGCTGCAACAACGATAAGGGTGACCGCACGCCGGAAGAAGCCGGGCTGAAACTGGCCCGCCGGCCCCGGCCTTTCACCTTGCACACCTCCCGGCAGTTGATGCGGCTCATCGGCCACCGCGACGAACGCTGGCGGAAGTATTTGTTTTACTGAGGCTTACGACTCACCCTAATGCAAATAGATTAGTTAATCGGTTTAGCCAACTTTTAGGAAACCTTTTCGGACGCCGTGCATCTAAATCTATAACAACCACTTCGAGGACACACCCCGGGAGGCAGCTAGGGTCCACACCCTAGCTGCTTCTCTCCTTTTCGGGCCGCCTTTTTCGCCAGGGTCGTTAAACTCAGTGCCGCTCAACCTGCATTAAAGCTTGCTTGCTCGCCTCCAGCAGCGCATCGGCGCCGACCGGCTTTCCGGTTGCATTGATCATCCACAGATCCGGAGTCACGTCCCCCATCTTTGACATGCGCTCGAATTCCGGTCCGATGGCGCCAGCCTTTTTCATTTGCTCTTCGACCTGAAAGGCAATCAGGTGGCCGATGGGGTAGTCAGGCAGATACAGAATGGAATCGATCATGTGCGAATACACGGCGAGCAGGACCACGTCCTTTTTGCCGAACACCGGTGCATAGTATTCGTTCCAGGTGTCTTTCGCAATCGCGACCGTCGCGTCTCGGAGTTGTTGCGGCGTGTGCTCGGGGTGATCGTACATCCAGTGCCACACGGCCATGTCCACCAGCGCCACGCCGCTGATCTCGTAGGTGTTCCAAAAATCGTTGAGCGTCTTCAACGCTTCAGATTGTGCATCGGGTGCGGCCAGGCCCAACACTTCCAGGTCGTGACCCTGCAGGACCATGGCGAGCGCTTCGGTAAACGCCGTATTCGGCACGCCTGCCAGCAGCGTGTAGTCCACTTCGTTTAGAGAGAAAGTCTGCTCGACGTTGTGGCCCATTTCGTGAACGGCAATGTTGAATCCCTTGTAGTTCATGCCCGTGGCTTCGACCCGCGTGCGAAGATGGGCTTTTTCTCCGCGCATGGCTGCTCCCATGGCATGGCCGGAGCCGCGAGCCGGGTCGACGGCAATGTGATCCGCCAGGTATTGCGCCTTCTCCGGCGTGAACCCAAGCTTCTCCAGAATATTCGGAATATCCTTGCGATATGCCTCGGCGGTTGGATATTTCCTCGCCACGATCGCGTCCAGCTGCGCCTCCGTGTAGGCGCCGCGCGAACGGAATCCGTCGTACCAGATATCGAACGGCTCCAGTGGCCGGCCAAGCCGTGCTTCAATCAACTTCGCTACCTGCGGCACAAGCGGCGAAGTCAGCACCTGTACCAGCATGGCGCGCACGCGCTGTTCGGGGATTTCGCGGTCCTCGTCAAATCGGCGCGCGATCAAAGTCGGCGCCGTCGGCGAATAGGGATCGACTTTCTTTTCCGCCTGGAATGTCAGGCTCAACATGGCATAACGAGTGGCCGGTTCCGGCGCATTCATTACCGGCAGATTAGCCGGCGGAGCCACTTCGCTATCTTTCTCCGCGGCGGGTTTCACTTCGTTGCTCCAGGGATTCCAGTCGACATTTGGATTGTTGACCGCCACTTGCGGAATCGTTTGCGTGATGATGCGCTCCATGACCTGCTGGATAGCGCGTTGCTTCGCCAACCCGTGCTGCGCGTCGGCATAGTCCGCCTTAATCTCGTCGCGAAGATTCCAGTGACTCAGTAAACGAAGCTTGGGAGGAAAGAGCCGCTGGCCGTTCGGCTCCAGCACGTGGTACATCCAGATGTTGTATTGCGAGATGTACCCGTCGGCTTCCGAAGACGCACGCGCGACTTCGAGATTCACCGAGGCAGGCACCCGCTTCGAGAACAGTTCGGCCAGCCGCACTTCCGCCCACTGCCGCCGCGTCCATTTCGAGCCCGCAGTGAGGCGCTCTGGCAAGGTGGTCAGCGGAAAATTCAAGAGCACAACGAACGCCAGCTTGTTGTTGAAGAAATCGTCGATCACGTGCGCCGCCGGATCGTATCCCGCAAAGACCTCGTCGAACGGAAGAATCGGCCCGACGTCCAGGTCGGCTTGCTGGCGAAACTCGCGGTTTATCTCATGCATGTGCCCGTTCAACTGCTCAATCAGCGCCTGAAAGCGGTTGAACATGGTGTCGAGCACGGCCTGGTCGCCGGCAAAATTGCTTTCCGCAAATTCTTCGAACACCGCGGCATCACCGTCTTCCACGCGCCAGAACTCGGAAACCTGATGCAGGCCACGCTCCGCCCTGGCGCGCTGCCCTTCCCCATACTTGGCAACCAGCTCCTTCGCAATCTTCTCACTGGCTGGCTTTATCCACGGCAATGCCGTCTGTTCGGTGGTTTGTAGCAACATTTTCTCTTCCCGGGAATCACTCGTGATGGGAATCAGTACGAAACACAGCAGGGTAAGCACAAGCGCGCGCATGCAGGCCTCCCGAAAACCGTCGCCTGAATTTGAATCCGGAGCACAGTGGAGCGCCAAAAGCAGCTTCGAACAACGCCAATTGTACACCGCTGCGCTTAGTGACGCACAGTTCAGCCTGACAATGTCCAACCAGACCGCAGAAGGATTTGGGAGTTTAGAGCGGGAGACTGCGATGCGCGCTGGGAAAACTCTCCAGTGCGGACGCTTCATCAGGAAATTCAGGAAACACCTGGTACAACTGGGTGATTTTCAATACTTCTTCGACTTTCGGCGCCAGGCCAACCACTTTCATCGCACCGCCTCTTTTCACCACGGTCATGTAATTTCGCACCAACTCGCCAATACCGGAACTGTCGAGATAATCGAGCGCCGAAAGATTCAGCACGATGTTGGTCTGGCCCTCTTTCACCAGGCTGTGAATCATTTCGCGAAATGCCTTGGCTTCAAAGGACGTGAATCGCCCCGCCAGTTCGACCAGCGCGATTCCTTCCGCCTGCCGCACATTCACCGAGAAACTCACAAGGCCCCTTTCCTGCGGATGAAAACTGATTTTACTGCGATTCCTGCCGAAGGCAAGACTCATGTATCCACAGGCTGAGGAAAATATCCATCACCGGCGCAGGACCATGCGGATGCCGCGCCGCCAGCTCTCCGCCATGCCAACTCGGATCACTTCCATTTCCGTCGTGAGGTAGCTCAGCAAGGCTTCGCTCGTCGGATGAAAGCGCAGCGCCGGTGCCACGAGGTAGACCAACGACGGGGTTGGCTGCAGCTCCAGACCGGGGAAATAACCGTAGCGAGCGAAGTGGCCCTCCGCCTGGTGCCGCCTTACACGCTGCCCATAATCCGCAGCCTGCAAGGGTAGATCCGGATTTTCACTCGCTTTCAGCTCCAGGATCGCCAGGCGCCGCGACCGTGTCACGGTCAATAGGTCTAATACTCCATGCTGCCCGGCCGTTTGTGCGAACACCTGTTCGCAAAAAAATTCGGGTCCAGATTCAGATCGATGCGAGTGATGTCTTGGGCGATCACCGACTGCATCCCGCGTTCCGGTTGCGCTTGACACAGCGCGTGCCGGGTGTCGTGCGCGCACGGATCGCGAAATAGCCGCAGATGCTCAACCAGCCGTTGCAGTCTGTTCTGCGTCGCTGCCGTCAACTCCTCGACCGCCGCGGTGATGCCAAAATAGATCCGGCATTCACTCCAACGGGCAAAAGCCAGCCCGCGAAACCGCAGCACAACTTCTTGTTCCGCCGGAACCGCATGCCGCGTGATCGCTTCGGGCGCCAACGAGACAATAGGTGCAAGCATTTCCTGCGAGCGCTCGAGCAAGAGCTGCGCTTCGCGCCTGGGTACCAGCCAGGTGCTGACGTTTCCGTTCACGCATGGTTCTACCAGCTCCATGCGCTCATCCTGCAGCTTGGCGCGCAATTCGTCAGCAAGCTGAGGCTGTATGCTATTATTACAAACTAACTAGTTGGTTATATTCAGCGGCTTCGATTACCGACGCTAGCGACGGCGCAACCGCAGGTAGGCCACCGCTACGGAGGGTTGCTGCATGTTCCAGGAATTCGGCACGTGATCAAACGAGATCTCGAACGTTCGTCGCTCCCCGGGCGCCAGTGGCGGTTCCGGTGAACCCAGCACGGCACGCGTCTCTTTTAGAACCGTCTGGTTCATGTCATCCGAGTACGTCGTGGTCAGGCGCAGTCCGTAAACGGGTTCCTTCCCGGCGTTGTAGACCTCACCATTGAGAATCGTAACTTCCTGGTGCAGGAAATTTTCGGCGCGGCTCATCGCTATATTCCCTACCTGAATGTTCTTCACATACTCCTGTTCGCCGGAAGTCATCGTAAGGTTCAGGGTTTCCGAAGTCGAGTGCGGCGCATGCACCGTTCTGGACATGAATAGAAGCCAGAAGATCGTGACCACGGCCACCAATGCAGCTCCCGCCGCCGCGACTGCCGCCACAGAGATCTTGGGTTTCGCGGGAGCCGTTTCCGGGTTTTGCAGCGATCCTTGCATGGCACTCAACCAATCAGCGCCCCAGCATCAACCGATGCGCGAGAGGCTCGGGCAAGCGCGCGGCGCGCATGCGTTCCTGCACTTCCTCAACGGCGTAAGGCACGCGCCAGAATTCGATCGCATTATTGTCGAGATCCGCGATCGCAAAACCTGCGCGGGGGTCGCCGTCGCGCGGCTGCCCCACGGAGCCCGGATTCAACAAATATCGCGCATCAGACTCCACCCGAAGAGCACAATACATTTCGCTGTTACGGGGATGCAGTTGCAGCACTTCCAGTTGAGAATCCAGGTAGCTGAATCCGCCTTGGTGGTGCGTATGCCCGTAAAAAGTGACCCGCGAGGTGGAGTCCAGGAGACCTTCCAGGGCCTGCGACGGCGTAAAAACATATTCGTCTTCGTCTTGAAACGCGCCGTGGACAAGAACGAGCCCTTCGGCTTCGAGTGGCCCTTGCGGAAGCGCCGCGAGCCAGTCCAAATTCTCGTTGGACAGTTGCGATCGCGTCCAGTGCACAGCCAATTTGGCCACAGGATTGAAATCGTCGGTAGGCATCAATTCGGCGACAGCCTTATCGTGATTGCCGCGGATGGTCACGGCACCCAATTCCCGCACAAACGTCGCCACTTCATTGGGGTCAGGACCATAGCCAACGACATCCCCCAGGCACACGGCGCGGTCCCACTTTCCCTCGGCCGCTTGGAGGGAGGCTTGCAGGGCTGTCAGATTTGCATGGAGATCGCTTAAGACTAGAGTTCGCATCCTGCGTCCGGACCGCGTTCAAAGAGTATAGATGAACAAGGGGGGCGGAGCGCAATGTAAAGCGAACATAAATTTAACGTTCCGCCGGCGTTACAGACCCCGCACAGTGTAAAAACAACCCAAAAAATTATCTCTCGCCCGCGAAACATCTACCCGATGCTCTTCGTCTATACGAGTGCAGCCGGCAGTCAGGCTGTAGCGGGATGGAGAGATTTCGTGCAAGAAAAACCCCGCGGTGGTAGCCGCGGGGCGCGTGACACACAATTTTCCGGCTGGTGAAGCAGGATGAAGGCGTGCCTCGTTTCGAGAGGCTACTCTTCTCTTTCCGGTGTGTCAACTCTTCCTTCCAAGCAACACGCTTCCGGTTGACTCTCGAAGTCGAAAAGGAATTGACACAAATGAAAACCAAATCGCTCCTCGCAAACCTGGTGCTCTGCGGTGCTCTTGCCGTGGCCACGCCACTCTTTGCTAAGCCCATGTCCACCACCGTTCCGCTCGCCCACTCCGTGAAAGTGGGACAAACCGACCTGAAGGCCGGAGACTACCGCTTCCTGATCGACGGTACGCATCTCACCGTCTATGTCGGCAAGAAGAATGTTGCCGAAGCGGAAGGCAAATGGGAAGACCGCGACACCAAGTCGCCCTACACGGAAGTCGTCTCCAATGCCGGAAAGCTGATCGAATTGCGCTTCGAAGGAAAGAAAAGCGTATTCGTTCTTAACCAGTAAGGGCCCTCCGTGAAGTTCTTGCACCGACTTCGAGGGAGGCTGTTAGCCTGGTCCAGCCTCCCTCCCGCTTTTTATGGTAAGTGTCGGACGCGCATGGGACTATCCGGAAATCTCTACCGCCGTTCCTCGCTGTTCCTAACCTAGCGAATTAGCATGCAATCGCCGTAACTGTAAAATCGGTAGCCCTCTTCGACCGCATGCCGGTAGGCAGCCAGGATATTCTGTTTACCGGCGAACGACGCCACCAGCGCCAACAGTGTCGATTTCGGCAAATGGAAATTGGTCAGCAGCGCGTCGACGACCCGAAATTGATGTCCGGGAAGAATGAACAGACCGGCTTCAGCGGTCCCGGGAACGATGGTCGTGGAGTCGGTTATCGCGTGGCGCATGGCGGCATCTTCTAGTGTCCGCACGACGGTAGTTCCAACGGCCAGCACAGGGCGACTCTGTTTTTTCGCTCGATCGATCTTCTCCGCGGTTGCCAAACTGATCTCGTACACCTCCGTGTGAATGTGGTGTTGTTCGAAACTGTCGGTGTGCACGGGCTGGAACGTCCCCAGCCCCACACTCAGGGTGATTTCGCAGGTCTCGCATCCGCGTTCCCGGATCCGCCGCAGAATATGCGGCGTAAAGTGCAGACCTGCGGTGGGAGCGGCTACCGCCCGCGGCTCTTGAGCGTAAATCGTCTGATAGCGCTCACGATCCGAGTCCTCGTCAGGCCGGTCGATGTACGGAGGAAGCGGCACGCGACCCAGCCGCTCGATGTGCGACGCGACACTTCGATCATCGTGTGACGCGAACCAAATCGTCCGCAGGCCCAGTTCTCCGCGAGCCAGGATTTCGCAGGTCAGTTCACCCGCTCCGAACGTAATTCGCTCCCCCACCGGAATCTTTCGGCCCGGCCGAACCAGCGCCTGCCATTGATCCCCACCGAGTTGGCGCGTCAGGAAAACCTCTACCGTTCCCGTCAAATGCTCTCGTGCGGTTTTGCGAGCGGGGCGCTGCGCGTGGACCCCGGCGCGATGCCCGAAGAGACGCGCCGGCAAAACGCGCGCATTGTTGAACACGAGCACCTCGTTACCGCGAAGCAATTCAGGAAGGTCGGCAAAGTGCCGATCCTTCCACTCCCCCGACTCGCGATTCAGCACCAGCAATCGTGAGCTGTCGCGCGCGGGAAGCGGCCGCTGGGCAATCAGTTCGACCGGGAGATGGTAGTTGAGATCCTCAACTCGCATGAGCTCCCACTATACGAGATAAGTACTGGAAATGAGAAGCAATTCCAGGGAGACAGCACGTGAAAGGGTAACCCGAGAATTCTCGTAACATTATATAAATGAGTAAGATAATAAGGTAAGCCGTGTCTGCGAATTATAGCTTGACAATAAAGCACTAAGATTATATCATTTCTGTGATATCACTTATGGAGGATGACGCTATGAAAGCTACTCTTACCCGGTTTGAGCCTTTCCGCAACGCGCTTTCTTTGCAGGAACAATTCAATCGTCTGTTCAACGAGGCCTTTGACCGTTCCTCCGAAGAGAGCGGCTTGACCCCCTGGGCGCCCGCCGTCGACATCTACGAGACTGAGCACGAACTGGTCGTCAAGGCGGACCTCCCGGACATCAAGCCCGAAGAACTGGACATTCGCGTCGAGAACAACATCCTGACTATTCGCGGTGAGCGCAAGTTTGAGAAGAAGGTGAACGAGGACAATTATCTGCGCGTTGAGCGCACCTATGGTTCGTTCAGCCGCAGCTTCTCGCTCGCCAACACCGTTAACTCCGAAGCAATCAAGGCGGAGTATAAGGATGGTGTACTGACCTTGACGGTTCCCAAGCGCGAAGAAGCCAAGCCCAAGCAGATTAAGGTCAACGTGGCCACGCCAGCGGTGGCGTCCGCGGCCGGCAGGTAAGCTGTCAGGTCATCGGCGCCGCGCGAGTCGCGGTGAGATAGCATAAAGGGGCTGGCGAGAGCGCTGGCCCCTTTTTCGTTGCTTGGAATTTTAGAGAGGGAAATATGCTGCGTTTTGACAAAATGACGGTGAAGGCGCAAGAGGCGATTCAGGAATCGCAGGAAATTGCAGCCCGCCATGAAAACCAAGCGGTCGAACCAGTGCACCTGCTCGAAGCACTGGTACAACAACCGGACGGCGTCGTGCCTCCACTGCTCGCGCGTCTCGGAATCCGCTCGGAACTGATCACCCAGGACCTGGAACGTGAAATCGGACGCCTGCCCAAGGTGCAGGGCTTTGCCCAGCAACATCTGGGCAAGGCGCTCAACGACGTGCTCGAAAAGTCGTTCGATGAAGCCGCCAAGTTCAAGGATGACTACGTCTCCACCGAACATCTTTTCCTGGCGATTGCCGCTGCGGACAATGATCCCGCCGGCCGCTTGCTGAAAAAGCATGGAGCGAGCCATGAAGCCATCCTCCAGGCGCTCGCCGGAGTGCGCGGCAGCCAGCGCGTTACGTCGCAGAATCCCGAAACCACCTACGCCGCGCTGGAAAAGTATGCCCGCGACCTTACCGAACTGGCTCGCCGCTCGAAGCTCGATCCAGTCATTGGCCGCGATGAAGAGATTCGGCGCGTGATGCAGATTCTGGCGCGGCGCACAAAAAACAATCCCGTTTTGATTGGCGAGCCCGGCGTCGGCAAGACTGCCATCGTGGAAGGGTTGGCACAGAGAATTGTTTCGGGCGACGTACCCGACGTGTTGAAAACGAAGCGACTGGTGGCGCTCGATCTGGCCGCTCTGGTAGCCGGGGCCAAATACCGCGGCGAGTTTGAAGATCGCCTGAAGGCCGTCTTGAAAGAAATCTCCGAGGCCGAAGGCCAAATCATCCTCTTTATCGACGAACTCCACACGTTGGTGGGCGCGGGCGCCGCGGAAGGCGCCATGGACGCCTCCAACATGCTCAAGCCGGCGCTGGCACGCGGTGAACTGCGCGCCATCGGCGCTACCACTCTCAACGAGTACAAGAAGTACATCGAAAAGGATCCTGCTCTGGAACGGCGTTTCCAGCCTGTGCTGGTGAACGAACCTTCCGTCGAAGACACCATCGCCATTCTGCGCGGTTTGAAGGATCGCTATGAGGTGCACCACGGTGTGCGCATTAAGGACGCCGCGATTCTCGCCGCGGCAACACTCTCGCACCGCTACATCTCCGACCGCTTTTTGCCTGACAAAGCCATCGACTTGATCGACGAAGCGGCGGCCAGTTTGCGCATGCAGATCGATTCCCTGCCCACGGAGATCGACGAGATCGAACGGCGCATCTTGCAGCTCGAAATCGAACGTCAAGCGTTGCTGAAGGAAACCGACGCCCATTCCGTAGAGCGCCGCAGGCAGATCGAAAAGGAACTGGCCCGGCTCCGCGAGGATTCCAGCGCCCGCAAGGCTCGCTGGCAAGCCGAGAAACAGGCCATTTCGAAGATTCGAAAGCTCAAAGAGCAGATCGAACAGCTCAAAGCGGAAGGCGAACGCTACGAGCGCGCCGGTGAATTGGCCAAAGTGGCCGAAATTCGCTACGGAAAGATTGCCCAGGCGGAAGCCGAAGCGCAGAAGGCCCAGGAACAGTTCGCGGCCATGCAGAAGAACGCACGCATGCTGAAGGAAGAGGTGGACGAAGAAGACATCGCCAAGCTCGTCAGCAAGTGGACCGGCATTCCTGTCGGACGGCTTTTGGAAGGCGAAGCGCAGAAACTTGTGCATATGGAAGAGCGGCTACGCCAGCGTGTGGTTGGCCAAGACGACGCGCTGGCCCGCGTATCGAATGCCGTTCGCCGCAGCCGTGCGGGGTTGTCTGACACGAAGCGCCCGATCGGCTCGTTCATATTCCTCGGTCCAACGGGCGTCGGGAAAACCGAGTTGGCCCGCGCGCTGGCGGAATTTCTCTTCGACGACGAGAAACTCATGATCCGCATCGACATGTCCGAGTACATGGAGAAGCACAGTGTTTCCCGTCTGATCGGCGCGCCTCCCGGCTACGTCGGCTACGAGGAAGGCGGGCAACTCACCGAGCAGGTCCGCCGCCATCCGTATTCCGTGGTGCTCTTCGACGAAATCGAGAAAGCACATCCGGACGTGTTCAACGTTTTGTTGCAAATCCTGGAAGATGGCCGGCTGACCGATGGAAAAGGCCGCACTGTCGATTTCCGCAACACCGTTCTGGTCATGACCAGCAATGTTGGCTCGGCCGCGATCTTCGAACTCTCGGGCAAAGACCCCGAAAAAGCGCGCAAGGAGGCAATGGAAGCATTGCGGCAATCGTTCCGGCCCGAGTTCATTAACCGCATCGACGAAATCGTCATCTTTAACCCGCTCGGAAAGGAACAGCTTGAAGGTATCGTGGTCCTGTTGCTGAAGAGCGTCGAAAACCTGCTGGCGGAACGGCAGATCACCCTGGAACTCACGGCGGCGGCGAAGCAGCTACTCCTCCGCGAAGGCTACGATCCCGCGTATGGTGCCCGGCCATTGCGTCGCACCATCCAGCGCCTGATCCAAGACCCGCTGGCGCTGCAGATTCTCGAGGGCGTGATCCTTCCGGGCGATCGCGTCCGCGTGGATCGCGATGGAACGAAAGATGCGATGAGCTTCGAGCGTATTACCGAGAAGAAGCCGGCGGCCGCGGCGAAAAAATAAAGCAAGGTGAGAGGGGCGTCCGCTTGACGCTTCTCTTGCTCATTTCTAGACTGGGTAATCGAGGAAAGAAGGGTCGAGTCTATGAAAGTTCTTCGCACTGGTGCCATCCTGATTTTGCTCAGCGTTTTGCTGGTAATTGCCGGCGGCGCATTGGGCGGGCGCGGCGGCATGCAGATCGCCCTGGCCATCGCTGTGGTCATGAATTTCGCATCGCACTTTTTTTCGGACAAAATTGCCTTGGCCTCCAGCGGCGCGCAGCCGGTTTCGCGCGAACAATTGCCCAGACTCTATCAAGTGATGGAGCGGCTTGCGGCGAAGGCTAATATCCCGGTGCCCAAACTTTACGTCGTTCCCGATGCCGCGCCGAACGCGTTTGCAACCGGGCGCAATCCGAATCACGCATCCGTCGCGGTGACTCAGGGCCTGCTGCAGATCATGAACGACGACGAACTGGAAGGTGTGATCGCCCACGAGCTTTCTCACGTGCGCAATTACGATATTTTGACCAGTTCGATCGCCGCGACCATTGCCGGCGCCATCACCTACATGGCGCAAATGGGAAAATGGGCCATGATTTTCGGCGGATATGGCGGCAATCGCGACGACGAACGCGGTGGTGGTGGACTCTCGATTCTGCTGATGATGTTCCTCGCGCCGTTCGCGGCATTGCTGCTGCAGTTGTTCTTGTCCAGGACTCGCGAGTACGCCGCTGACGAGACCGGCGCTCGAATGGTCGGCCAGCCCTATGGCCTGATCAGTGCGCTCGAAAAACTGGGAGCTTACAACAAACGGATTCCGACCTCGGCAATTTCGCCCAGCACCTCTGCGCTATGTATCGTAAAACCGCTCTTCGGTGGCGGCACGCTGAGTTCCTTGTTCAGCACCCATCCTCCCCTCGAGGATCGCATCGCCGCACTCAAGGGAATGATGAGTACTCCGCTCCGGTAAGCCCATGGGCACAGCCACTCCGGTGTGAGGTAAACTTTTCTCGTCGCAAACCACGTGTCAGGCGTTCCCTTTTCGGTTAACTCTCTTTGCTTCATACACATGTACGACGGTACAGCTCCCTGCCCCTTTGGCGGGTCAAGTGCACTACAGAAGGGCGTTCGTGGATCTGGCCGCGGGACCGGGGGGAGATGTTGGTATGACCTGTCGAGACACTATCCATTTGATTTGCATGTACTTAGAGGGGAAACTCTCTCCTTCCGTCCAAACGGAAATTGAGCGTCACCTTTCGGGCTGCTCCGACTGCCGACTGGTTCTGGAAGCGGCCACAACTACGTTGGATCGCTACTTTAATCAAACCAAGCTGACCTCCGATTCGCAGGCCGCTTAGATGGATATTTCAGATAAGCACATTACATTGAGCAAGTTTCGAGCGCTCGACGCTGTGGGCGCCATTGTTTTTTGCCAGGGTTTGCGACCACACGTTCCCGTAACACAATATTTCTGCAAAATTTACGCTTAGAGGCGGTAAGACGTAAACTTTACTGGTACTAGTACGTTCTAAACCAGCTCTACCGCCATGGCCTGCCATCGCTAATGCATTGGTGTTCCTCAGGTTAAACCGCGATCGTTCTCGTGCCGCAGTTTGGTTCCCCAGATGCCCATTTCCATGGCACCGGGCGCAACTGCCCAAAGGAGACGATGTCCATGAGTGAGTTTCAAGAAGATTCCAACTTGCAGAGCAGCGCGGCCGTTCCTCGCTGGGTGGGGTTGGCTGTGGCAGTGCTGGGTGGGGTCGCGTTAATCGGCGTGATTCTGGCATGGAGCGCGTTCAGCCAATCGAAATCGACCGAACAGTCGATTCAGGCTTCGCTAAAGCAACAGAACGATGCGCTCAACCAGCGCCTGGCGAAATCCGACGAGCAGAATCAGCAACTGCAGAGCGATCTGAAAGTAGTCACCGACAAGTTGAACGTTACCCAAGACGATTTGCAAAAGGCTCGCATGCAGGCCAAGCAATCTGTGGTCAGCTACAACAAAAAATTGAGCGGCCTTGAGAGCAACGTCAATACGCAACTGGCGACCAAGGCAAGCGCGGAAGACCTGAACAAGGTGAACACCGACGTCACCGGGGTCAAGAACGATCTCGAAGACACCAAGGGCAAGCTGGAGCGCGCCACCGGCGACATGGGCGTGATGAGCGGCCTGATTGCCCGCAACCACGACGACTTGGAAGAACTGAAGCGTAAGGGCGACCGCAACTACTACGAATTCACTATTCAGAAATCCAAGACTCCACAGCACGTGGGGCCGGTCCAAATCTCGTTGAACAAGACCGACCAGAAGCGCGCGAAGTACACCATGACCGTTCTGGCCGATGACAAGTCCATCGAGAAGAAGGACAAGACCGCAGGCGAACCCGTGCAGTTCTACATGAAGGGCGCGGCGCGCTATGCTCCTTACGAAATCGTGGTCTTCGACGTCAACAAGAACCAGATTACCGGTTACCTGTCGACTCCGAAGTCTGCCGGCGCCGCAACGGCAGCGAGCAACACTCCCGCACAGTAAATTTGCCGGTCTGATGGCTCAGTCTTGAGAGAAACCGGGGAGGGAGTGGTCGCGAGACAACTCCCTCCCTTTTTTTGGGTACAATAGGTTCTCCGCCCGGGGCACTGGGATCGTGGCCGCTCCAGTGCCGCTCAACTTGGCCACCATTGACGGAACGAGTCACGATTTTCAGAGGGGGAGAGGTATGAAACTTAAATTCGCAGCAGGTCTCGGACTGACGTTGTGCGCCGCGGTTCTCACTTTCGGCGCCGACGGCAGTTGGACCGGATACATCTCGGACAGTAATTGTGGTGCAAAAGGTGCCAACGAGAAGCACGCCGCATGCACTACCAAGTGCGTCAAGGAACAAGGCGCAAAATATGTATTCGTAAATGACACGGACCACAAAGTCTACGCGGTCGACGCGCAGGACAAGGTTGCAGCGCACGCCGGGCACCATGTCACTGTGACGGGCAGCGTGGATGGAGACAACATGAAAGTCAGCAACGTGGCGATGGCCAAGTAAATTTTGAATTTTCAAATTGTCACCATGGGCAGAGTTTCGGTTCTGCCCATTTTGCTTTTACCTCCTGCGCCATTTTCGATACCATGAAGTTCTGCCATGACTACAACCTGTCTGCATGTTGGCCGTGCGATTACTCCAGGTAGCGAAATCCCCGATGCTGCGATTATTTTCCGCGACGGAGTGATCGAATCCGTAGCTCCCCGCGCGAGCCTCGTTTTCCCTACCGGCGCTCAAGAGATCATTGCCAAAGACAAGATCGCCGTCCCCGGATTTATCGATGTTCACATCCACGGGGCCGGGGGTCGCGACGTCATGGAAGGTACGACGGACGCACTCCGCAAGGTCGCCACAACAATTGGCGCTCATGGCACCACGTCGTTTGTCGCCACCACCGTTACGGCAGATCCCAATGCCATCGTCCGCAGTAGCGAAGGTATCGCTCATTACATAGGCGTGCAGCACAAGGAAACCTTCGCTGGCGCGGAAGTCCTGGGCATTCACTTTGAGGGCCCGTTCATCAGCCCGGTGCGTCGTGGCGTCCATCCGCCGGAATGGATCAAGTTGCCTTCGGCCGAATTGCTCGATAAGTTCGTCACCGCGGCGCAAGGGAACGCCCTAATCCTAACGATCGCGCCGGAATTGCTGGGCGCCATGCCCTGTATCGACGCGGCCAGAAAAGCTGGTATGGTCGTGGGAATCGGCCACACCGATGCCACCTACGAACAAGCCCGCGCCGCCGTCGCGCGTGGCGCGCACCATGCCATCCATACCTATAATGCCATGCGCCCCTTTTCTCACCGCGATCCCGGCGTCATCGGCGCCGTGCTTACTTCCCCCGATATCACGGCGGAACTGATTGCCGACGGTGTGCACGTAGATGAAACTGCTATGCGCATTCTCTTGCAGGCCAAGGGGGCTGGCGGCGTGGTTCTGATCAGCGACGGAATCTCGGCGACTGGAATGCCCGACGGCAAATACATGCTTGGTGGGTTGGAAGTTACGGTGAGCGGCGGAGTCTGCCGAAACATCGAGGGCAAACTTGCCGGCAGCACGCTGACATTGGACCGCGCCCTGCGAAACATCGTTAACTTAGGCGCCTCGTTACCGGGTGCTCTGGGAATGCTGACCATGAATCCCGCGAAGTTGCTTGGAATCGAGCACAAGAAGGGCGTGCTGCGGGCGAATGCCGATGCGGATATTATTCTTCTGAACGAACGCCTTGAAATCACGCAGGTCTACGCGCGTGGCCTGCCGGCCTGACGAACGAACAGTTGCGAAGCTACTTATTTAGCGGAATCCCCAATTCGTCTGCCAGCTTCTCGGCACGGAAAGGGCTGCAAGTAACGCATCGTTCCCCGAGCTTCAACGTAGGAACTCTGCGCCTTCCGTCGTTCACGCGGATGACGAGGTCCTCACTATCCGGATCATTCTCAATATCGATTTCTTCAAAAGCGACGTCACGGGGCACCACCGAGTGCTATAAACAATGATGGGTGGGAGGTAAGCGGCGCTCACGCTGGATGGGGAGTTTCAACAGGCAGGCCGCGATACTTCTTGGCAACCTGGATACGAATCACCGCTCGTTCGAGCGAGATGGTGGCGCGATCCCAATCGATGTTCGTGTCGTTCGACGAAAGGCGCTTCTCGGCCCGCGCTTTGGCCGCTTCCGCCCGCGCCAGGTCGATTTCCTCGGCGCGCTCGGCAGTCTCCGCCAGCACAGTAACCCTGTCCGGCAGGACCTCCGCAAAACCGCGAAGCACTGCAAGGATTGTAGGCTGGCTTGCAGTTCCCTGCTGGTAACTCAGTTCGCCATTCCCCAATTCGGTCATCAGCGGAGCGTGTCCTGGCAGAATACCAAGAGCGCCATCCAGGCCAGGAATGGTCACTTCCACCACGGTTTCCCGCAGCAACTGCCGCTCCGGCGTGACCACTATAAGTTCTATGGCTTCAGGAAGCATCTCTCGCCTTAAACGGTCGCCTTCATTTTTTCGGCCTTCTCCATGACTTCGTCGATCGTGCCGACCATGTAGAACGCCTGTTCTGGAATGTCGTCGTACTTGCCTTCCACGATCTCTTTGAAGCTGCGCACCGTGTCTTCAATCTTGACGTACTTGCCTTCCAGGCCCGTGAACTGCGCCGCAACGTACATCGGTTGCGAGAGAAACTTCTCAATGCGCCGCGCGCGCGCCACGGTGCGCTTGTCTTCGTCGGAAAGTTCTTCGATGCCGAGAATCGCAATAATGTCCTGGAGATCCTTGTAGCGCTGCAGCACCGACTTAACCGCGCGCGCCACGGTGTAGTGTTCCTGCCCGACCACGCGCGGATCCAGAATGCGCGAATAACTGGCCAAGGGATCGACGGCGGGATAGATGCCGCGCTCCACGATTTGACGGCTCAGGTTGGTGGTCGCGTCGAGGTGGGTGAAAGTCGCCGCCGGCGCCGGATCGGTGTAGTCGTCTGCAGGCACGTAAATCGCCTGCACTGAAGTGATCGAACCGCTCTTCGTCGAGGTGATACGCTCCTGCAGTTCGCCAATTTCCGTGTTCAGGTTAGGCTGATAACCCACGGCGGAAGGCATGCGGCCCAGCAGCGCGGAAACTTCCGATCCCGCCTGGACGAAACGGAAGATATTGTCGATGAACAGCAGCACGTCCAGATGTTCCTGGTCGCGGAAATACTCGGCCACCGTGAGGCCGGTCAGGCCGACGCGCAGACGCGCGCCGGGCGGTTCCGTCATCTGGCCATAAATGAGCGCCGCGCGGGATTTTTCAGAATTGCCGGGAACTACTACTCCCGATTCCTGAAATTCGAGCCACAGGTCATTGCCTTCGCGGGTGCGCTCGCCGACGCCCGCGAACACCGAGACGCCGCCGTGCTGCATGGCAACGTTGTGAATCAATTCCTGAATCAGCACGGTCTTGCCGACGCCCGCGCCGCCGAATAATCCAATTTTTCCGCCCTTCAAGAACGGCTGAATCAGGTCAACGACCTTGATCCCGGTTTCGAACATCTCGAGAGTCGTCGACTGATCCTCGAGAGGCGGCGATGGCCGGTGGATGGGGTAGTAAGTATCGCCTTTCACCGGGCCGAGCTGGTCCACCGGCTTGCCTAGAACGTTGAGAACCCGGCCTAGCGTCCCACGCCCCACCGGCACGGAAATCGGCGCGGCTGTATCGAACGCCTGCATGCCGCGCACCATGCCTTCCGTGGGCTCCATAGCGACCGCGCGAACGCGGCCTTCGCCGAGGTGCTGTTGCACTTCCGCGGTGATGTCCAGCGGTTCCGGTATATTGAAACCTTCGCTGGTGATGCGCAACGCGGTGTAGATCGATGGGAGATGCCGCTGCTCGAACTGAACGTCGAGCACCGGCCCGATCACCTGGATCACGTGTCCCACATGTTGTTCCGACATCGTTTCTCCTACGCGGTGGAAGAGGCACCGCTGACAATTTCGATGATTTCTTTGGTAATGGCCGCCTGGCGGACCTTGTTCATGTGCAGCGTCAGCGCATCGATCACGTCGCTGGCATTCTTGGTCGCCGCTTCCATGGCCGTCATGCGCGCAGCATGCTCCGCGGCACAGGATTCCAGCATGCTGCGCAGCACCTGGGTCTCGACATACCGCGGCAGTAGCCGATTCAGCAGCGTGTCTGCGGGCTGCTCGTAGATATAGTCGATCTGGGAAGCGGCGCGTTCCGTCTCGGACTCGTCCTCTTCCGCAATCGCCTCGATCGGCAGCAACTTGTCGACGACCAGTTCGGCCTGAATCACGCTCTTGAATTCGCTGAAGATCACGTAGACGGCGTCGACCTTCTCTTCGCAATACAGCTCGGTGACCAGATTGGAAATTTCACGGGCCGTGCCCAGATCGACGCGGGCTAGCACATTGACGTATTCCCCCGCGAATTCCATCCCGGCTTTGCGTAGCGCGTCGCGGCCCTTCTTGCCAATCGGAATCGCCACGACCTTCTTACCTTTCTTGCTGCGGAAAAACTTCGCGGCTTCTTTCAGAATGTTGGCGTTGAACGCGCCGGCCAAACCGCGTTCGCCCGAAAGAAGAAGCACGAGGATGCGTTCCTCGGGGCGTTTCGCCAGCAGCGGTTGGTGCGGCGATTCGATTCGCGACATGATTGAGCGCAGCAATCGCGCCAGTTCCTTGGCATACGGCCGGGCAGCCAGGGCGGATTCCTGTGCGCGCCGCAAACGCGCCGCAGCCACAAACTTCATGGCGCGGGTAATCTGCTGCGTGTTTTTCACGGAGCGGATGCGGCGTCGAAAATCGAGTAAGGTGGCCATTAGTCTGGTAGCTTAGTGCGCCGCGGCGCCTGTGCCGATCGTCGCCGCAAAGCGATCCTTAAAGGCGTCGAGCGCCGCCTTGATGCTGGTCTTGATGCCGTCATCCAAGGCCTTCTTGGTGGCAATTTCCTTCAGCACGTTGGCGTAGTTGGTTTCGGCGAACTGCAGGAATTCCTTTTCGAACCGGCGGACTTCATTCACCGGAATCGAGTCCAGCGCGCCACTGGTGGCTACGTAAATCGCCAGCACCTGCTTTTCAACGGAAAGCGGTACATACTGATCCTGTTTCAGAACTTCGGTCAAGCGCTGGCCGCGGTTCAATTGGGCCTGGGTGACCTTGTCCAACTGGTCCGCGCCGAACTGGGCAAACGCCGCCAGTTCGCGGAACTGCGCCATGTCCAGACGCAGCGTACCGGCAACCTGGCGCATTGCCTTGATCTGCGCGTTGCCGCCCACGCGGCTGACCGAGATGCCGACGTTAATCGCAGGGCGGATACCGGCGTTGAACAAGTCCGACTCAAGATAGATTTGCCCATCGGTAATCGAGATGACGTTCGTCGGAATGTACGCCGAAACGTCGCCCGCCTGCGTTTCAATCACCGGCAACGACGTCAGCGAACCACCACCAAGTTTGTCGTTGAGCTTCGCCGCGCGTTCCAGCAAGCGTGAGTGCAGATAGAACACGTCGCCAGGGAACGCTTCGCGTCCCGGTGGCCGGCGCAGCAACAAGGAAATTTCGCGATACGCCTGGGCGTGCTTCGAAAGGTCGTCGTAGAACGTCACGGCATGGCGCTTATTGTCGCGGAAGTATTCACCCATGGCGCAAGCCGCATAGGGCGCAATGTACTGCAAAGAGGCGGGCTCCGCTGCCGACGACGCAACGATGATCGTGTAATCCATCGCACCGGCATCCGTCAGCACCTTCACCACCTGCGCAATAGTCGACCGTTTCTGGCCGATCGCGCAGTAGATGCAAACCATGTCGCTGCCCTTCTGGTTGATGATGGTGTCCAGAATGACAGCGGTCTTTCCGGTCTGGCGGTCGCCGATGATCAATTCGCGCTGGCCGCGGCCGATGGGAATCATGGAGTCAATGGCTTTAATACCGGTCTGCAGAGGCTCGCGCACTGGCTGGCGGTCCAGCACCCCGGGAGCGATACGCTCCAAGGCATTGCGCTGCTTCGACGCAATCGGGCCCTTGTCGTCGAGCGGCTCGCCGAGTGGATTCACCACGCGACCGATCAGTTCATCGCCTACGGGCACGGACATAATGGTGTTCGTGCGGCGCACCGTATCGCCTTCCTTCAATTCGGCGGTTTCGCCCAGCAGCACACAGCCCACTTCCTCTTCTTCCAGGTTCAGCGCCAGGCCAAAAATGTTGTGGGGAAAGGCCAACATCTCGCCATACATGACTTTTTCGAGCCCGTGCACGCGGGCGATACCGTCTCCGACGCTGATGATGGACCCGACTTCGTCGACGGACACAGACTGCTCATAATTCGCAATCTGTTCGCGAAGCATTTTGCTGATTTCGTCTGCTTTGATGTTTGCCATACCTGCTCCGTTCCCGAATCCCTATTCCGCTGCCAGACGTTCGCGCAGGCGGTTCAATTGATTGCGAACCGATCCGTCGTAAATGGTGTCGCCGACGCGCACGACCGCTCCCCCCAGTAATTCCGGGTTCAGCGAATAGTTTGTCTGGATCTTCTTTCCCGTGACACTTTCCAGATTGCGCAGCAGTGCCGTCTTTTGCTTGTCATTCAATGGCGCCGCAGATGAGACCTCCGCTTCGGCCACCCCTTGCCTCTGCCGCAGCACCTGCTCAAAGGAAGCTTCGATCTCCGGCAGAAGGTGCGTCCGCTGGTTATCCACGACAACAAACAGGAAATTCCGAATGATCCGGCTGGCCCCGAGCCGTGCGACCAGTTTCTCGATCACGCCGTGCTTCGCTTCACGGGGAACCGCCGGACTGGCCATGAAATTCCGTAATTCCGCGGATTCCGCATAAGCCGCTTCGAAATCGGCCAATTGCTTTCGCGTCGGTTCCGCCGCCCCTTGCGGCAGCACGACATCGGCGAGCGCGTTCGCGTATTGCAGGCTGGCGGACCTCAATTCGGTCTCCCCTGCAAGCTCTGCACGAAATTGCTGATCATGGTTTCCTGCACGGCCGGTGTTAATTCCTTCGTCAAGAGCGACTCCGCATGGTCCACTGCCAGCTTGGCGGCTAGCGCCTTTAATTCCACGCGGGCGGCACGCTCAGCGGCTTCAATCTCCGCCTTCGCGGCGATCTGGATTTTCTCCGCGTCCTGCCTGGTCAAAGCACGGAGGCGGTCCAGTTCGGCGGCCGCGTCCTTTTGCGCCTGGCCGCGAAACTCGGCCATTTCGTGCTCCAGCCGCGCGAACTTAGCCTCGGCTTCCTTCAGCTGACGCTCGGCTTCCGCTTTTGCCGCGGTGGCTTTGGTGATTGCGGCGCTGATGTTGTCCGCATTGCGGCGAAAAATGGGCGGCAAGACTTTCCGGAAGAGCCAGTACAGCACACCGGCCAGGATCGCGAAATGGATCCATTTGAAGATGACGTTTACGTATTCCGGAGGGCCGCTTTCTTCCGCGGCATGAGCCACGGTGGCGAATGCCGGCAGCAGCAACAACGTCATCCCCGCCACGATCATCCGCAAGGCGCGCATCAGCGTGCCTCTCTTGCCGGCCCGCCCGGCCCAGAAGTGCCCTGCAGGACGCGCCGTGCGATTTCCAGTGCCAACTGCGGCACCGTTGCTTCGATATCTTGCCGTGCCGACTGGAACTCTCTCGCGACCCGCTCTTTGGCCCCAGCGACTTCTGCGGACGATTTGCTCCTCGCGTCCTTCAAAAACGCGGTCCGCTCATCGAGCAGTTTCTTGCGCTCGGCCTCTTGCTCCAGATAAACCTTCGCTTTCGCCAGGCGCAGCGCTTCTTCATACTGTTTTATTCTTTCCGCTGCCGCTGCCTGGGCGGCTTCCGCCTCTTTTTGGGCGCCCATGGTCCGGGCCTGCCGTTCCGCCATCACTTTTAGGATCGGTTTGAAAAACAGCGAGCGAAGTACCAGGTAAAAAACGAGGACAATGATAATTACGGGCACAGCCCCGAGCAGCAGATCCCCAAGTTGGTGAATCAGATCGGACATTAAGTTGTTTCGCCTAACAAGTCAGGTGGGCAGCCACGCCGTTCGCCGACCCAGTAGGAGCGTACGGTGGGCTTTGCGCTGCCTCACGGAATTCTTATTTATAGCATCCGGCGGAGACACCCGTCAATGAAATGGCGGCAGCTCAAAAAATGCGGAACCCTCCGCTTGTTTCCGGCTGTTGAAACAAGCGCAAGCGACCCGACAATGGCTATAATTCGACTCCTGGCGTAGGCACTGGTGCCAGCGTGCCGCCGGCTAGAAGGAACGCGATGCGCAAAAACTGGAAGACCAAGCTGATTCACACCGATGCCCAAGTCCCCTCGGGCTACCGTTCCTTGGCGAGTCCTACTTTTCGCGGTTCCACCACGCTGTTTCCTTCGGCGGGAGCGGTCGTCGACGACTGGGACCAGAAGCGTGCGGGCTATACCTACGGCCTTTACGGAACTCCCACGGTTGTGGAATTGGCGGCGCGGGTCTGCGAATTGGAAGCCGGCAAACACACCATCATCACTCCCGGGGGACAAGCCGCGATTTCCCTGATTAATCTGGCACTCCTCCAAGCCGGCGATCACCTGCTCGTGCCGGCGAGCGTCTATTACCCCAACCGAAAGCTCGCCACGCGACTGCTCTCCCGCTTCGGCGTCGCCACCGATTTCTATGACCCCCTCGAAGGCGCCAACATCGCCTCATTGATCCAGGAAAATACCAAACTCATTTGGTGCGAGAGTCCCGGCTCCATCACCATGGAGGTCCAGGATGTCCCGGCCATCGCCGAAGCGGCTCATAGCCGCAATGTCCGCGTGGTGCTCGACAATACCTGGTCCGCCGGCGTGCTTTTCGATGCCTTTGCTCACGGCGTCGATATCACCATGCAGGCGATTACCAAGTACATCGGCGGCCACAGTGATTTGCTCCTGGGTTCCATCACTGTGCGCGACGATTCCCTCTATCAGCGGCTCGGCGCCGCGCACCAAGTCGTCGGCTGCGCTGCCTCGCCCGACGACTGCAGTTTGGCCTTGCGGGGACTCCAGACTCTCGGTGTTCGCCTGGCTGCCATCGAGTCGTCTGCTCTGGAGATTGCCAAGTGGCTCGCCACTAGACCTGAGATCGAACGTGTCTTGCACCCGGCCCTCGAGGATTGCCCGGGCCACGAATATTGGAAGCGAGATTTTCTCGGCTCTTCGGGCGTGTTTTCCGTGGTCTTCAAGCCGGGACCGTCTCAGCCGCAGATCTACGCCTTCGTCGACGCGCTCAAGTTATTCGGGGTCGGTTACAGTTGGGGAGGCGTGGCCAGCCTCGCCGTCGCTTACAAGATGGGCCATACGCCGGGCCGGCCTTCGTACGACCATCGCATCGTGCGCCTGAACATCGGTTTGGAAGCCACTGCCGATCTGATCGCCGACCTCGAGCAGGCGCTCGCCAAGGTAGGAAGCTAGTTCGGCGTTCCCTGGCTCAGTAACAGGAACAGCGTCAGATAGCGCTTCAAATTCTGCGTAATCAGAAAGTTTTCCTTTACATGCTGATGGCCCTGCTCACCGAGGCGCACCGCGATCTCCGGATGGGAAAGCAGAAAACGGATCTGGTACGCCGTGCCTTCCACGGAATGAGAGAGCAGCCCGGTGTGCTTGTGAATGACCTGTGTAGGGATTCCTCCTACCGCGGATGCCACCACCGGCTTTTTCTTCCACAACGCTTCCGAAACAGTCAGGCCGAATCCCTCTCGCAGGCTCTTCTGAATCACAATGGTCGACGCCCTCTGCAGCGCGTTCACTTCCAGCGGGGCCCACGCCGGCAATTCCAGCACTTTGATATCGGAATCGCCGTCCGCCGCTGCTTTGACCTCCTTCAGGACCACCGCGCCCTCGGGATCATCCGAAGCCGACCCGCCCGCTAGGACAAGCTGGCAATCGAAATATCTGCGCACAATTCGGTAAGCTCGAATCACCCCAACAGGATCCTTCAACCGGTCGAAGCGCGAAATCTGCGTCAGGATCGGGCGCGATGGATCGATGGAATACCTCGTCAACACTTCGGTGACGAATTCCGGTTCGAGTTCCTTGTTTTTTTCCGCAAGAGGATCGATGGCCGGATACAACAGGTATTGAGGAATTGGCAGCTGGCGCGCGAATTCCGGTGAAGAGAAAATCGCTCCGTCATACTTCGCCACGTACGGTTCCAGAAAATCCCACACCGAGCGGTTCGGATGCGACAAGTCGATATGGCACCGCCAAATCCAGTGGCTTTTTCGGCCCTGCCGCGACTCGATAAATCCCGCGGGCTGCGGATCGTGTATCTCGATGAATTCAGCGTCCAGCGGAATGCGTTTCAGATTTTGCTGGTTGTACTCGCGGTAGATTTCAAAATGCCTCGGGTCGGCATGATACGGCTCGCCGTGCAGAGCATTGTGAAACGCTTTGGTGACTTCGAAGAAATCGTCGCCGCCGGTCATCACTTCCCACCGGATGGCCAGCCCTAATTCTTCGGCGAGCGGCACCAGGCGGTTCAGCATCTCCGCTACACCCCCGCCCACCGCGGTGGAATTCACCATTTCCACACTGCGGCCGGTCAGCGGCTTCGCCAGGGTGCGCAGCTCCTCGATTTCCCCTTCGCCGATCACCGCGGCGTAATCAGACAGCGGGATGCGGTTCGCCAACTGCACTGGGCTCACGCTTTCTCCTTTCGCGCTCCACCAGGCGCAGCAGTTTCGCCCGCGCGCTGTCCAACGTGTTTGTGTAAATGTCGATCCTGTTGATGTACTCCGCCAGGTTTTTCAGGCCCAGTGAATTGGCCAGCCAGTGCGAAAAATCGTTGGTGCGCAATTGCAGCCGCAGACGCGAAGAAATGAAATGGAAATAAAACGCGGCATGGCTCAACCGCGCAACCCCGTCGTGAAATTCGTCCAACGTCCGCGCACAGACGCCGAATGGCAGCGTAACTTCCAGGCTTTCGCAGAAATAGAAACGCTCCAGGGCCTGCTGCTGGGCAAATTCCGGATGTTGCTCCAGAAATTCCCGCACCACGCGGCAAAGGTCGTTACGCAACGCCGCAATCGAGGTGTAGTCTCGAATATCCAGCGCCGCGAGCTGTTCTGCGAGGGCATCGCGGTTCGCGTCGGAAAGTACCCATTGTGCAAAATCGTTCGAGAACCCCTCCCTCAGGTAGTGGTGGCTGCCAAGTGTCTGAAACGTGTGGTGGAAAATCGACGCATCCGAACACTGTTCCAGCCCGGCCAGCAATTCCGCCAGCGTTCCCGCCGAGAGATTGCTGATGCGCGTCAGGCCCGCCACGGTAAAGAACTCAAATGGAGTTTCCGCAGCTTCCAACGTTTTCTGCACCTCCCCTCTTGAACTCGTCATGACAAGACCGTACCGATTATGCCCGCGCCTGCTCCGCTTTGTCTGCCGCGTCGACTCGAATTTCCGCCAAATCCGAGAGAAGGCTGGCGGCCCAGCGATAAATGTTGTGGTCATGAACCGTTTTACGCATCCGACTCATCCGCTCGATCTGCTCTTGCTCCGAGAATTCCAGCGCTTGATGAATGGCATTTGCCATCTGGTCCACGTCATAGGGATTCACAAGCAGGGCATCCGTCAGTTCGCGCGCCGCTCCCGTAAACGTGCTCAGGATGAGCGCCCCGCGGTTGTCGTCCCTCGACGCGACGAATTCTTTGGCCACCAGGTTCATGCCATCATGCAGCGACGTAACCAGGCAGACCGAAGCGGCGCGGAAGTAGCGCTCAATCTCTTCGTGGGAATGGTGACGCTTCAACAACACAATGGGTTTCCACCGCCCGGCCTGAAAACGCGCGTTAATGCGGTTCGCCTCTTCGGTAACTTCGTCGAGAAATTGCTGGTAGCGCGGGATGTCTGTGCGGCTCGGAGCTCCGATTTGCACAAACGAGAATCGCCGCTGATAAACCGGATACAGTTCCAGAAATCGCTCAATCGCCCGGAAGCGCTCGACGATCCCCTTCGTGTAGTCCAGCCGGTCCACACCCACTCCCAGCAGTGACGCCTCAACCCCCAGCTCACCGAAAAGCGCGGCCCGCCCTTCTCCAGTAATACGGATGACCTGCGCGCCCTGTTGTTCGGACGGGAACGCCACGCTGATCGGGTACGGCCGTACGCGCGTGATGTGTCCCTGGCGGCTGACCTCGAAGCGATCCCAATCGGACAGCGCTTCGACCGCGCGATCCACGGTTTGCAGGAAATTATTGCAATGCGTCTGGATGTGGAACCCGATCAGGTCCGCCCCCAGGAGTCCGTCGATCAACTCCCGTTGCCACGGGCAAATTCCGAACGCTTCCGCATTGGGCCAAGGAATATGCCAGAACATCGCCACGCGCGCGTCGGGGCGCGCGTCTTTCACCATGCGCGGCAGCAAGGCAAAGTGATAGTCCTGTACAAATAAAATAGGTGACTTCGTTCCCTCCATTTCTGCCAGGACCGCATCCGCAAATCGTCGATTCACCCGCTGGTAATACATCCAGTCGCCTGGCCGGAACACCGGCCGCGTATGCGCGATGTGGCAGAGCGGCCAAAGCCCTTCGTTCGAGAAACCCTCGTAGTATCCTTGCTCCTCTTCTTGCGAGAGCCACACGCGGCGCAGAACATAGGAAGGGCGATGCGGCGGCACCGGCAAGCGATCGTGCTCGTCGACCATTTCGCGGTCCGCATTTCCCGAGCCATTCGCCACCCATGTCCCTTGGCACGCTTTCAGGACTGGCTCTAGCGCAGTCACCAGTCCGCTTGCCGGCACCAGCACACGAATCTTGTGTTCCTTTTCGTCGTAAACGTGCATGTAGGGCTCGCGATTCGAAGCCACCACCAGCGCGTCGCCCTGCAACTTCGTCTGCAGACTCACCCGCAGCCGCTCCGCCGTCCACAGCGAGAGTTGCGACTCTCGCAATTGCGCTTCCTCCTGCGCCGCCGCGCGTGCCGTGCTCAGATCGCGCGCTAGATAACGGGCTTCCGCATGCAGCTGAGCGAACAGTTCTCCCTCCGGCAAAGGCTGAGTCATCTGCGACGGATCGGAACGGAGGTGCCGCAACCATTTTGCTGTCGTGGCCAGGGGGCCGGTAAAATTGGAACGTACGAGAAAGAGGGTAAGCGCGGTGATTAACAGCGTCTGCACCAGGGTACTCAACAGCGAATCGCGGAGGGTATGGAACACCTGGACATCGATGAAACTTGCATCGTGTACTACCGTGAGACTGCCACCAGGTCGCTTTTCGCGCTGCAGGGGAAGAGCGTAGATATGCAAGGACCTCCCGTCGAGCGTCAAAAATTGCCCTAAACCGCTATTCTGCTTCTCGGCTTGCTCGCCGATCCGTGGGCGCTTCGCGAAAGCATCTGGAAGCCCTGGTGTAATCGCAACGGCTTCGCCGGAAGCGTCGTAGACCGCCACGCCCAGTAAGTGCTCGCGCTGGCCATAACGGTCAACGATGCGGGTCAGATTCTTGTCCGTGAGTTTCCCCGACAAATCCAGGCTGTCCTGAATGTTTTCTGCGAATGCCGCGGACCGGCGGGAGAGATCATTGCTCAGGTTTCGGCGCTGCGCGTTCACCTGGTAGTAGCCATACAGCAGGGACACACAAACAACGCTGAACGCCAAGGGGAGAACGAGTTTGAGCGAGGTGCGGATGGGAGCTCCTCAAATTTATGATAGCCACTTCGGTGCGAAAATTCAGATCCATACAGACCGCGTAAGCCTTTCAAGATTCCCGTCGAATAGCATCGGCCTGCTTGGTAATGCCGAACTTAAAGACCACTACGACCCGTCGATCGTTGAACGCCTACGCATTCTCTGAGTTTTTCAGTCGATCCAGACTTCGCAAATTCACATTTGCCGAGAGAGGAGCGGACCAGACCGCAATGGTGAACACCAACAACAAAAAGGCGCTACACGTCGAGGCCGTCCGCAAACGCAGAATTTACACACCTCCCAAGGCGGGCGGGCTGAAAGACTGTGGCAAGCCGCGCACCAAACCGGACAGAATTTTCAGTTAATCCTTAAAGGCCAAATCTGCAATAAGATACGCTTCAGAATTCAAACGCGAGACCGTTTGCTGGAGAGTACTGAATCCGTGCAAATATTACCCATGGCGAGCTTTCCCCGGAGCCTCTGAAAAATGACTGAATCCAACGCTCGCCGAACACACCGCCGGAAGTTCTTGAAAGCCACCGTCGCCACGGGTGCCGGCGCCATTGCCTCCATCGGTGCTCTCAACGCCATCTCGCCCTCTATCTGGAAAGAAGAAATGCAGTTCGAGCCCAATCCCGGTTATTGGTCTCAAGCGCTTCTGCCGCCGAACGCTCCCGTCGCGGTAGACATGGAGGTGGACACTGCCGTGATCGGGGGAGGCTTCGCCGGATTGTCTTCGGCGTATTACCTGAAGCAGGCAGAACCGCAGCGCCGCGTCGTTCTTTTGGAGGCCAGCCGTTGCGGGAACGGCGCTTCCGGACGAAACGGCGCCATGCTTTTGACCATGAGCGAAGAGCGCTACATGACGTGGAGCGGCGAACCTGAGATCGACAGAAAACTCTACCAGTTGACCGTAGACAACATTCTGCGTTTGAAAATGCTTTCGCAAGTGACGGGGATCGACGCGGAAATCGAACAGAACGGAGCGTTGCAAGTCACCAACACCAAGAAACTTGCCGACCAGGCTCGCGACTTTTGCAGCAGGGCCCGGCGCGCTGGTTTTCCATTTGAATTTTGGGAGCGCGAACAGATCGTTGACGCGATCGGCACATCGGCCTATCCAGGGGCATACTTCGATCCAAATAGCGGGCAACTGCATCCGGGCAAGCTCGTACAAGTTTTCAAACGCGCAGCTGAATCTTCCGGCGTCGAAGTCTACGAGACTTCGCCCGTCCTTCATGTCGAGGCCGGAGAGCCGATTCGCATCACGATCGATGGCGGCAAGACCATAAAAGCGCGCCACGTCATTCTCGCCACCAACGCTTACACCTCGAAACTCGGTTATTTGCGCCGGGCAGTTTCTCCGATCGTCGAATATGTCGGCATCACGTCCCCCCTCTCCGATACCAAGCTGCGCGAGATCGGTTGGAGAAGACGTATCCCCTTCAACGACTGCCGCACGGAAGTTTTCTATCTCGGTTTGACCAGGGACAATCGGATTCACATCGGTGGCGGACCTGCCGACTATGAATTCAATAACGGCGTGGCCAACCCCTCAAATCCTGAAAAGCGTTACCGGCAACTACGGGAGGAGCTCGGACGGATCTACCCCTCCATGGCTTCAGAATCGCTGGAACTGAATTGGAGTGGCCTAGTGGACTACTCCCTCGATGCCACACCGTCCATCGGCCGCCTGCCCGGCCACAACCACCTTTTCTACGCCATCGGTTTCTCCGGCCACGGTGTGAACCTCACATCCGTTTTCGGGCGGATTCTTGCCGACCTGGTTCGCGGACGATCTGCCGATTGGGCTTGGCTCCCCTATCTCGACCGTCTTCCCCCCTACACCCCCAACGAACCATTCCGCTGGCTCGGCATCCAGTTAGTCAAAGAAATCACGCGGCTCACAGACTCCGACGTTCCTTGATCCAAATCCAAACGCTAAACGTTTTGTGTTCAGGTCTTTGAGGTAGGGAGTCGCCGCGTCCGTGTCCGCACATTACTGACGGAGGACACGAACGCGGGCAATCCCGTTGGTTCAGAGCGGAGGCACGCCTGTGGAGCAAGCCTCCATTTGGGGTCGCGCCGAGCCGAGGATTTGGGGTTCCCTGCCCGGAACGAGTTGTGGTGCGCGATCAGGGTGGAGTATTTGCAGCCACACGTCAAACGAACTGCCTATCGTTCTTTTATGAACCGATAAGCCCTCTTTTTCTTTAAACTTATACTCTGTTGTCAACCGCATTTGTAGTGTAGGATGTGGGCTCTTTGTTTCGTTGAGTGGGTGGAGGCTTGTGGAGATTAGCTCCGCGCAACTTCGTCGCATTTATCGATTTGGGCTCTTTGAGGCCGATCTGGACCTCGGTACCCTGACCCGCCAAGGTGTGCCCGTCAAGCTCCAAGAACAACCATTTCGCATTCTCTCACTTCTCTTGGAGGCTCAAGGCGAGATTTTGACTCGCGAGGAGCTGCGCAAGAACATATGGCCCGAGGGCACGTTTGTGGAGTTCGACGGCAGTATGAACACGGCTTTGATGAAACTCCGAGCCGCACTGAACGATAACGCTGACAACCCGCTCTTCATTGAGACCGTTCCCAGAAAAGGCTACCGATTCATCGCCCCCGTCGAAATGGCCAAACCGGAAACGCCGAAAATTACCACGGCAATTCGTATCGAAAGTGAAGAAGCAGTTCTTGCGGACTTTGCCGCGCCGAACCAGCCCGAGGACCGGACAAGGCGACAGTTGAATTCCGACCAGATCGAGACTCGAGTTGGCCCGCGCTGGTGGCAAGCCGCGGCCATTCTCGCGGGAATCTCATTGTTACTCACGTATCTATTGTGGCCGCGCCCGCAACCAAGAGTTCTCCACGTGAATCAATTGACGCACTCGGGTCAGATTGATCCATGGGGAAAACTCGTGACCGATGGGGGCCGGATCTTCTTCGTTGTGCGAGACGTCACTGGCTGGAACCTGATGCAAACGTCGGTCGAGGGAGGCAGCATCCAGCGAACGCCCACGCCTTTTGACAATACCCGAATCCTGGACTTGTCTCCGGACCACTCGCAGTTCCTCATTGGCCAATTGACCCACCGCGGCGAGGAAACCGCGCTGTGGCTGTGGCCTGTTCAGGGCGGAGCACCCCGCCGATTAGGCGATGTAACCGCACAAGAAGCAGTTTGGTCGCCGCAAGGAGATCTGATCGCATTCATCAGGGGCGACAGTATCGAGTTAACTGATCCCACAGGTTCGCATACCCGAGAACTGGCGAGATTTCATCCCGCTCCGCATTCCTTAGTCTGGTCACCGGACGCCAAGCGCCTCCGCTTCACTCAAACGAATTTGTTGGAGAGTACCGACTCCATGTGGGAGATCAACCTGGACGGCGCAGGACTGCGCCGCGTGCTGCCCGAAGGTCAACGAGTGCCTCACGAAGGCAGTGGGACCTGGCTGGATAGCGGGAGATATTTCGCGTTTTCGTCTGGAGTCGATCTCCGTGCGAGTCTCGCCGTCGACTCGGAGGCCAGCCTCTGGCTAATGGAAGAAAATCGCGGCATTTTCCGCCGCGGCACGGGCGACCCCATTCAACTGACGCTGGGCCCCATCGCCTTCGATCATCCGGCGGCCATGCCGGACGGCAAACGCATCTTCGCCATCGGTTCCCACAATGAATATCAGTTGCTGCGCATTGATCCGAAGACCTCGGCGAAAACCGCCATGCTGGCAGAGTCCGGTGCCACCGACATGGACTTCTCTCTCGATGGGCAGTGGGTCGTTTACGCCGCCCGCGAAAATGGCACTCTCTGGAAGAGCCGTATCGATGGCAGCGGTAGGGTCCAGCTCACTGCCGGCGCTACGGGAGCGTTCTCACCTCACTGGTCGCCGGATCAGAAAGAAATCCTGTTTACTGGCTTCCTGCTCGATAGCCAACCACGTCTCTATGTGGTCTCTGCGCAAGGCGGTGCTCCGCGCAATGTTCTACCCACCACCAACAAGTGGGCTTCGGTTTCGGGCGATTGGCGGACAGACGGGCGCCAGATTGTACTGGATGTCCAGGAAATCGAATCGGGACGTCCTCCGGACATCCGCATTCTGGATTTGCAGAGCAATAAGCTGACGAAACTGCTGGGCTCCGAAGGACTCATCGAACCTCGCTGGTCGGCTGATGGCCGTTACATCGGCGCGTTGAATCCCGAGAAGAAACAAGTTCTTCTCTATGACTGCAAGCTGGGGACGTGGAGCGTGGTGGCGGAAGCGAATTTCCCGGTGACCCTTCGCTGGTCCCCCGGCGGCGATGCACTCTATTACCAGGATGCGGATGAAGTCGAGCAGAGCATCTTCCGAGTGCCCATGTCCACTCGCGAGGCGGAGCGTGTCGTCCGACTGGGCGATTTGCTCAGCTCCGGAGTCATCCGCTGTATTTTTACCGGGCTAAGTCCCGACGGCTCCGTGTATATCACCGTAAACCACGGCGATGTGGACGTCTATGCGGTGGACCTCAAGCTTCCCTGACACAACCCGACAAGTTTTCCTGTCCTTCAAGGCAGGTTGGGTCTTCGGCACACAGGTAGATGCCGGCCTGCCACCGCACGAATCTCCACCTAGAATGAATTCTGAGGTACGCGTATGTTGAAGTCTCGCGAGTTCCACCCCATTCTTCTGGTCCTTTGTTTTTTGTTGTGGATTCCCAATACGCCCGCACAATCCACTAAGAAAAGCGCCGCCACGATTCGGGGAGTCGTGCTAGACGCGAATGGCAAACCCGTCGCCGCCGCGGCCGTTACCTGTCAGTCTTCCGCCGGCGTTCGCCCGCGCGTCGTACACACGGACGCGAAAGGACACTTTGCCGTAACCGGATTGAAGCAAGATTCCTATGATCTGCGCGCCAGTTCAAACGGAGCCTACTCCGATTGGGAAAAGAACGTTCCCCTGCGCGCCACACAGACCAAAGACATTACACTGCGTCTCCTTAACGGAAACACGGCTTTGAGTGGAGTACGACCGGCGAAAAGTAAAAGCGAATAGCGATTAGACGGACTTTGCCGATCTAACCGCCGATAACTTCACGATTTCCCGCAGAATCAGTTTGGAGATGGCCGGTAGCGCTTCTGCAACTTCCGGCGATATTTCCGTTCCCGGCGAAAAATCCAATCCTTCGATCCCGTAAACGATCAGCTTCGGGGGCAACTCATCCATGTGGCGCGCCAGTTCAACCGCCTCTGCCACGCCGAACGTGTGGGTCGACACATGAGAAAACCAAGCGGGCAGGCTTTCCGCGCGAGCATCGAAACGATAAATCGTCGCCGGTGGGGCTCCCGACTGAACCGCATCGATCAAAATCACGCACTCCGCGCCCTTCCAGGCATCCAACAATTCCGCGCCGTCACCGGTTTCTTCCCCACACTTCATCTCGGGAGGAATCCGCCCTCGGAGGAGCCTCACAATCGCCAGTCCCGCCCCGTCATCGCTTCGAAACGGATTACCGACGCCGATCAACATCGAATTGGAATGTGACGTTGTCATTGGCGATCGATCCACACTTTCAATGAATGCGTCGCGCACGAAATACACGGATCATAATTGCGGACGGCCTGTTCGCACTGCCACTGCAGACGGTCTTTCGGCAGATGCAAGCGTGATGACACAAACTCCGTAAGATCTTCTTCGATGGTCTTCAGGTTCTGCGACGTTGGTGGAACGATCTTTGCGCTCAAGATGAGTCCACGCTCATCGAAACGATATTTGTGATACAGGATGCCGCGGGGCGCTTCCGTGCACCCGTGGCCCGTTCCCACGCGGGGAACGACTTCCACAAATGGTCGCCCCGGCGCTCCATATCGGCCAATAATTCGCAGAGCCTCATCGCAGGCATACACGAGTTCCACCGCTCGAACCACGATGCCCTGGAACGGATTCCGGCACTCGCGACCCAAGCCCGATTCCTTCGCCGTTGCCTGCGCCAGCGGACTCAGAAATTCGAAATTCAGGTTATAGCGGGCAAGAGGGCCGACAAGATACGAACCATGTTCCAGGTCTGTGGAATGCAGTGCGTTCGAATGTTGTACGTGATCTTCCGCAAAATGCTGCTCGTATTCCGAAATCGGGATGTCCAGGCCGCGGTTGGACACCAGCCACCCTTCCTGGATGGCGTACTCCTGCGGATGACGCAGCGCCACAAATTCATAGTTGCGCTCGAACTCGGGGAAGGAAAATCCTGCCGCCCAGTGCACTGTCTCCACCGCCGTGTCACGCGCCCATTTAAGTTCGTCCTCCAAATCCAATAGTTGTCGCTTCTCGGGGGCACGATAGAAACCGCCGACCTTCACGTTGATGGGATGAATTTCACGGCCGCCCACAACGGTCATCAGTGTATTTCCGATTTTCTTCAGCCTCAGCCCTCGCTGCACGGCATCCGGATGGTCTTTCGCCATCTGGATAACGTCTTCGTACCCGAGAAAATCCGGTGCGTGCAACAAATAGATGTGGAGAGCGTGGCTCTCGATCCATTCCCCGCAATAAAGGAGTCGCCGTAACTCGCGTATCGCGGCATCGGTCTGAACTTCAAACGCGTCCTCCACCGCCTGGCACGCGCTCATCTGGTATGCCACCGGACAGATGCCGCAGATACGCGCGGTAATGTCCGGAGCTTCACTGAACTTGCGCCCGCGGAGGAACGCTTCAAAGAAGCGGGGCGGCTCGAAAATTCTTACCGCCGAAGCCTGGACTTGTTGATCTCTGATCTTGACGTGGAAACCACCTTCACCTTCCACCCTGGTCAGAAGATCGACTTTGACGCTCTTAGCGCTCATGGGCTTCGCTCTCTTTCCGGAAAGGCTCGGCGCACGCGTTGAAAGAACGGAACGCCCGCATGATGTCCGGATCATTGACGCCCAATTGGCTCCAGCTATTACTCAAGGCGGCGGTATTCGTCGTTTCTTTGGGACCAAAGCATCCATAACAACCGCGCGCATAGGCGGGACAAATTGCTCCGCATCCAGCTTGCGTCACTGGTCCCATGCACGGGATGCTTTTAGCGACCATCACGCACACGATTCCCTTGCGCTTGCATTCCATGCAGAGTCCGTGTGACGGCGTGAGCGGCTTCCTTCCGTTTTGGAATGCGCTCAGTACTTCGAGCAATTGGTATTTGTTGATCGGGCAGCCGCGCAGTTGGAAATCTACGAAGACGTGATCGGTGATCGGAGTCGATTTATTGAGCGTCTCGATATATTGCGGCTTCGCATAGACCAGTGAAATGAAATCCTGCACGTTCTTAAAATTGCGCAGCGCCTGGATGCCACCTGAGGTTGCGCAGGCTCCGATCGTGATGAGCAGCTTCGAACAACGGCGAATGGCGTGAATTCGCTCTTCGTCATGGGGGGTCGTGATCGAACCTTCCACGATAGAAATGTCATAGCTGCCGCCTACGATCGCGCGTGACGCCTCGGGGAAGTTGGCGATTTCGAACGTGCCAGCCACCTCCAAGAGTTCGTCCTCGCAATCCAGCAAGCTCAGTTGGCAGCCATCGCAGGAGGCAAACTTCCAAACGGCGATTTTGGGAGGGCGCTTGATAGCCATTTCAGATCTCCGCCTTGCCAAAGATCGAAGCGATTTGATCGAGACGAAACACCGGGCCGTCTTTGCAGACGAACATCGACCCGTATTGGCAATGCCCGCAAAACCCCACGGCGCATTTCATATTGCGTTCGAGCGACAAGTAGGTACGTTCCGGCGGAACGCCGCGCTTCTGCAGTTCGTTCACCGCAAAGCGCATCATGATCTCCGGCCCGCACAATAGCGCAATCGTGTTTGATGGCGTAAAGGGCGCGCGTGCCACCAGCGGCGTGACCACTCCGACGTTGCCCCGCCACCCACTTGAGCCGCGGTCCACAGTGACCTGGACTTCCAGGTCGAACTTGCCTCGCCAACGCTCCAGCTCCCGCTTATAGAGAATCTCTTCCGGCGATCGCGCCCCATACAGCAGGACGATCTTGCGATACTTCTCGCGCTGCGCCATCAGGTGATAGAGCACCGGCCGGAGCGGCGCAAGCCCGATGCCTCCCGCCACGACCAACACGTCTCGGCCTATTTCCTCCATGACCGGCCAGTGCGTTCCATAAGGTCCGCGTACGCCGATCATGTCGCCGGCTCTGAGCTGACCCATTGCGGTAGTCACGGTGCCCACGCGTCTCGTCGTGTGTTCCAAGCGCGACGTCTGCGAAGGATCGCCGCTGATCGAGATGGGCACTTCCCCGACACCGAAAACGTAAAGCATGTTGAACTGGCCGGGCAGATACGCAAACTTCGCGCTTGTGTCGTCGGGCACAAGGCCCAACGTAAACGTGTCCTCGGTCTCCTGCTTCACACGATCAATCCGGAAAAGCTCCGGAACCATCGGATCGGCCAGGACTCCTTCCGTAATCCCTGTTTCAATCGTGACGCCCATACAAGTCCAAAAGCTGCAGCCGGGTTGCATCCAGCCGCGCGGAAATCACTCCTACAAAACGAGTGAGTATCTCGTAGCCGAGATCGTGGTCCTCTTCGCACTTGCTGCGCAGGCATTTCGCGTCAAAAACGAGCGCGCGCGTGCGCTGCAGGGTTCGTGCGCCGAAATGCCACCGGTACGGCGGGCTGACCCACGACCAGCCTAGGATTTCGCCTTCCCCGACCGTTTGCACCGTCGTTGGGCCCCGGCTCGGAACCAATAGCTCCACCGCAACCAAGCCTTCACGGAGGAAGTAAAACTCGTTTGCTGGATCACCTTCGCGGAAGATTACGTGGCGCTCCGGAAACTGCACGTTTTTCGCGCAACCGGTTATGAATTCCAAATGTTTCTCCGGCATTTCCGAGAAGAAAGGGTGCTCTCTAATGATTGGTTCAAGTGTCTGGATCATGGCTGCGCCCTCAGAGTGAAATGCTTGCCGTCGCTTCAGAATCCCGAATGGCCCGGACTTCTTCCGTGATATCGATTCCCACTGGACACCAGGTAATGCAACGACCACACCCCGTGCAGCCCGAGGTTCCAAACTGGTCGTTCCAGTAAGCAAGTTTGTGCATCATCCATTGCCGAAATTTCGAGCGGGGCGTGGCCCGAACGCTGCCACCGTGGATATAAGAAAAGTCGGTCGTGAAGCAGGAATCCCACTTGCGAATCCGCTCAGCCCGGTGGCCGGCTAGGTCTGTACCGTCTTCAACCGTCGAGCAGAAACAGGTCGGACACACCATGGTGCAATTGGCGCAACTCAGGCAACGTTCTGCAAGAGCGTCCCAGCGCGGATTCTCTACGTTGCGATACAACAGCTCCTTTAAGCCACTAGTCGCCATCGTTCGCCCCATGTGGGTTGCGGCGCTCTCGACGGCTGCGGTGGCTGCCGCGATCTGCTCCTTCGTCGCGGGCTGCGACGGAATCTCCGCCAGGACCTCCTCTCCAATCGGAGTCGCTGTATCGGCCAAAAGAAGATGCTCTCCGTGCGGAAAAATCTCCGTGAGCAGAATGTCGTAGCCCGAAGAAACTTGCGGACCGGTTCCCATCGAATCGCAGAAGCAGGTTCCTCCCGCTTGCGTGCAATTCACGGCGACCAGGAACACATTCTGTCTTCGTGTCTTGTACCCGAAATCGACATACGCGCTTTCGAGGAATACCTTATCCTGAATGGCTAACGCGCTGAGTTCACATGCGCGTACCCCAAAAAACGCGCGCCTTACGGAATCCGATTCCTCAGTCATCACGCGGAAATGTCCGTTCACGCGTTGTGCAGCCCACACACAATTCACCGAGGGGAAGAGAAACTTCTTCCACGAGTGCGGCCCCACCGAATAACCGAAAAGTGCCCCATCTTGTCTTTTCTTCAGTTGATACTTGCCTGCCTGTTGCTCGTCTGTCCAACCCTTGGGCAGTTCATTCGGCGAAGCGATTCGATCGTAGACGATGGCTCCGTCTCGCAACGTGGGAGCAATCACTTCATAGCCCCGGCGCGACAGACAACCGATGAGCAAACTGATTTGTTCGGGGGAAAACGAACGAACCGAATTGCTGAAAGGCGCCTTGGGAGACATTGCACATCTCCACGTTCCGGGTTGGAGCGTGCCCCGGCGCTCTTACAAGTGGCCCGAAATTCTGTTCTTTCTATACTCTTTTGAGATCCGCCATGCAATGCCGTAGCACACCAAA
>Ga0335077_10000665_pt1 | contig 39041 bp, 31 predicted proteins | sample Lox_Sample_31_FD_207151 | JGI IMG/M metagenome (GOLD analysis project Ga0335077, IMG submission 207151) | Soil microbial communities from Loxahatchee National Wildlife Refuge, Florida, United States - Lox_Sample_3.1 | ecosystem: Environmental > Terrestrial > Soil > Wetlands | place: USA... | reverse complement strand
TGAAATATCCGGGCCACTTCTCCATACCGGCAGTTTTGTCTGCAATCGTCGGTATTCCTGCCGCCGCTTCGCCTTTGGGATGGGCCCGCGCCGCTTGCGCCGCTCCCGTCATCGCAACCGTCAGCACCAACGCCGTGGAAATCTTCCCCATTTTCGTTTCCTCCAAACCGAACGAAACCTTTTACACCACTTTCCCCGCATCGCGTGGGAAATTCCCTCTGCTATACTGTTTTCGTCCACGTGAGCGCATCCAGCGTGAGCAAGCTTCGCATCTCGATCGTTCAGTATCTCAACACCGCCCCTCTCGTCCGCGGCTTCACCCACGGCCCTCTTCGCGGCAAATATGATCTTTCTTTCACGGTGCCCTCGCAATGCGCCGAAGAACTCCGCACCGGCGCCGCCGATGTCGCCATCATTCCCGCCATCGAACTCCAGCGCATTCCCAATCTCGTTGTCCTTCCCGATCTTGCCATCGCCTCAAAGGAACGCGTCCGCAGCCTCCTCATGCTCTCTAAAGTTCCCATCCGCAAGGCCCGCCGCATCGCTCTTGACCGCAGTTCCCGCAGCACCCAGGCTCTCACGCGAATTCTTTGCGACGCCCGTTGGGGCATCTCTCCCGAATTCTTCGAAGCCGCGCCCGACGCCGGCGAGATGCTGAAAACCTCGGATGCCGCTCTGCTCATCGGCGACCCCGCTTTGCGTCTTGCCGTTGCAGCGGAAGCGCACGCCAAACCCGCTCCCGATGGCGCCTGGCTCTGCGACGGCAATACCCTCGGTCTCCCTGCCGTCGAAAAACTTCACATCTACGATGTCGTTCGTGAATGGTGGCAGATGACCGAACGCCCTGCTGTCCTCGCCGTCTGGGCTGCCCGCCCTGAAGTCGCCACTTCGGATCTCGCCGAGGAATTCTCCGCCTCACTCGAATTCGGCTTGGCGCATCTCGAAGAAATCTGCTCTGAAGCCGCCAAGGATTTGGATCTCCCCGAGCGCGAGCTTCTCCTCTATCTCCGCACCAACATTGATTTCTCTCTCGACGAAGCCAACATGAAAGGCCTGCTCACTTATTTCGGCCATTGCTTGCGTCTCGGCCTGATTGACCGTATGAATCCCATCTCCCTCGCTGCCCGCTCCGGCTCTCCCGCGCGCCTTATTGATTCCGCCGCATCCCGCTCCGCTTAGCTGATTTCTTCTTGCCGGTAACTCCCGGACAGTTTGGAATTCGCCACACCCCAGCCGCACCGTGCTGGAATTTCCTCCGCAATCCGCATATCATTTTCGCCAAAGTCATGACGGCTTCGTCAGGCAGCTGATTTCGTTCGCAGCAATTTTCGTTCTTGAGGTCCATCGCCGTCGTAAGGGAGACTCCCATGGCCACCCTTGCACCCGGACTCGCAAATCCCGCCGGCCCGTTTCGCCACGGCAAAATTCTGGTCGTTCCCGCTGGCGCCACACTTCCTCCGGTGTGCGTGAAATGCGGCATGCCCACCGCGGGCCAGTACGTCACCAAGAACTTCCGGTGGCATCCTCCCTGGGTCTATCTCCTCATTCTCATTGGCCTTCTTGTCTACGTTATTGTTGCCCTTGTGATGCAGAAGACCGCTCGCGTGGCCGTGCCTTTCTGCACGCAGCACCGCTCCTGGCGCACCAATATGAACATCATCGCCGCGGTGCTCTTGCTCGGCTGGATCCCGGAGTGGATCGTTCTCGCCTACTTGAACGTAGACGGTGGCTGGATCGCCCTGATCACCTGCTCGATGATCCTTGCGGGATTGATTGTCCTCGTGATCGTCAGCAACTTCTTTTCGCCCGTCTTCATTGATCGCACCTGCGCGAAGTTCAAGGGCGCCGGCGAGCCTTTCCTCGGCACTCTGCCTTTTGTTCAAGGCTGAATTCTCAACTCCGTTTCGACGGCAAATACCTTCTCAAGCGAGAGTTGGCGAATCAATGCGCCTTTCTTTTTCTGTTCTCCATCTCTTCCAAGGTCCTCGGCCAATCCGCGCGCAGCAGCCGTGACAATGCCCGGTCCGCCAGCAGCCTTCCGCCCGTCTGGCATTGTGGGCAATAATTCGTCTCGTTCGACGCATACCGGATTCTCTGAATCTTCGTTCCGCACCGCACGCACGGCTGCTTGTACTTCCCGTGCACCGCCATCTCCTTGCGGAACGCCGTCACGCCTTCGGGAAAATCTTCTCCCGCTTCCGCCCGCAGCCGCTCCGTCCATTCCTGCAAAGTTGTTCGCGTCGCCTGGTACAGCCGCTGAATCTCCGCAACGCTCAGCTTTTCCGTCATCGCCAGCGGTGAAAGTCTCGCCGCAAACAGAATCTCATCCGAATACGCATTCCCGATCCCGCTGAACAAGGTCGGATCCGTCAGCGCTCGCTTCAGCGTGTGATTCTCCGAAAGCAGCACTTCGGCAAACCGCCCCGCGTCGCTCTCCAGCACTTCCAGCCCGCCCGGATCGAGCGCCCTCAGTCCCGCCTCGCCCTTCACCACGTGCAGCGACGCCCGCTTCTGCGTTCCCGCTTCCGTCCAGTTCAGAGTTCCCTTCTCAAACCGGAACTCCGCGATCCGGTTGCTCCGCGCGCTCTTCCCGCCGCGCGTCTTCCTCTCTCCGTCGGCCTCTCCCTCCCAATGCAGTCGCCCCGCAATCATCAAATGCAGCACCAGCCACAACTCCTCCTCCATCCCGATACAAATCCGTTTCCCCATCCTCCGCAGCTGCACCACTTTTTTGCCGGCCGTGCTCTCAAGCGGCGGCTGCGCCGTCCTTAACAAGAAAGGGCTCATCACTCGCGCCTCTTCGAGCTTGCGCCCCAGAATCCTCTTCTCCAGCGCCTCCACATACACCACAATGTCCGGCAACTCCGGCATTCTTCCTCCTCCCCGATGGGTGCCTCTGGCCTAGTCTATCCTTGCACAACCGCGCAACTCGCTTTCCTGCTAGCGCAGGATGCCCTTGAGGCACAGCCAATCCTGGCTGTGCACGGCTCGTCGCATCTCAAACGAGTAGCCAACGAAGCCTGGTTTGAGTTGATTGTGTTCGTGATTGAATTCTTGCCTGAGCTGCTCTTCAGTTTCTAGTTGTGCCAAGTCCCCGTCAGCCGCTTTAAGGGTAACGTCGGCCACACTCCCTGCGCTTACGATTTGCTCCCTTGGAAGAACCAGTGGACACCATATTGATCTGCCAGGTGTCCGTAGATCCCAAACGGCATCTCCCGCAAATCATCTAGCAGTTCCTTATTTGCACCTACTGCCAGCTTGTCGAAAATTTCCCTCAACTCGCTGTACTTCCCGCCGCACAGGTAGATGGCGACCGTATTGCCCTGTCTCGGTGTTCGCTTGGGGTGCAGCCAGTCTGTAGCTGAAAACTCCAGCACGCCGCTTTTCAGGTTGGCGTGGGCCACTTTGTGATGCTGCTCGGGCGGCAATTGGCCTTTCATGGGAGTGTCACAAATCCTGATGATCGTGAGATCCCCGCCCAGACAAGATTGGTAAAAGCTCATCGCTTCGGCGCAGTCGCCTTCAAAGAGAAGGAAAGGTGTAAGCTGCATCAAAATCGCTCCTCGAAGTGTTTCTTCTGCTTAGTTCGTTTTGCACGGGAAGTCTATCTAATTTTTGAGAATTTCCAGGCAAATCTCGCTAAGTTTGAATGGAAGACCTTGGCTCGTCTCTGGCGTCGATCTCGCTTCTCAACAATTCCGCTGCAAACCGTACAGGACCGCGTCCCTAGCCAATTCTCGCGCCCCGAGTTTACGTCTCCATCCGTTCGACCCATTGAGCGCGCGATGCGGGCGCCACGAATGGATCGGCAAAATACTGTGTCTCCCGCGCAACCTTGTTGCCTCTGAACTCCATGATGCTCACGGTGTAGGACGGCTTCCCATCGTAGGTCAGGATGAATTCGGTGATCCAAAGTTCACCACCGCCAATGGTTCGCCGGACAGTAAACCGCTTTTTGTTCGGCTGACTGGCGCGTTGGCCCTGAATATTGCGCCGGCCGCGGGTTCGCTCGCCGGACTGCGGGTACTCCAGCACGGCGTCCTCGTGATAGATGCGGTGCTCCGTTTCAAAATCGTTGGCATCCGACGCCGCCCAATGCTCGTCCAGCGCCGCGCGGATCTCCTGATCCCGCGCTCCAGAAAACTGCCCCGTCTTTTCTCGATCGTTCATCTTGAGCCTTCCATCCCGCCTGGAGCGAAATGCGCCTCACCCTCTTCACCGCCTCGAATCGTCTAGATCCCGGCAACTCTGCATGTATAACTCAAGCGGGGAGCCCTTGGTGAAGAAAATCCGACCTCACCCACGAGCGTTTTCAGAAACACCAACTCCTCCCCTGGGCGCGGGGGTCCGGCCGCCGCCCTGAAAGTGGCGCATCCCCTGATGCTACGGGCCATCGCGACCGCGAAAAAGAAGAACGACCACATCGACGCCAACAAGATTTGCGACTGTCTGCGCTGCGATTTTCTGTCGCGGGCTTACTTGGCCGCGATGGCGATCCGTGAGCGACGACGCACCCTGCGCTACCGCAACCTTCTGGTGCATCAGACGGTGCAGATGAAAATCAAGATTAGCACGCCGCTGACGGAAGCCGGGGTGAGCTACAACAAATCGAAGCTGCACAATGCCGAGTACTTCCCAGGGATCACTCATTTGACTCCACTGAGTCTGTGGCAGTACCGTTTTCTTTTTGAGCCGAGTCGGGGTGTGCCAATATGTCGCGCGAACATCATAGACGGCACGACGCCGCTTTGGAACAGCGACGGGCAACGTCTACGAACCCGGAAACAGTGCCGCAACCGCTGCAGCTCGTCAGGCGCATCATTGGCCTAGGCTTTCTCATTGCTGGGTTCAGTACGATGCCGACGAACTTTTGGTGGGGTATCGGCCTGGTATATTTCGCGTTATTGCTTCTAATGGCAGAAGTGGTGTACGACCCCTGGTTTCTCCGACAAAATCATGCCTTCCAGATCGCATGTCTCGGTCTTATTTTTTCCTCATTCGACTTCATTACTATAAGGATCGTACTGACATCCGCACCGTTAGATGTGCAGGCTACCTCAAGTGTCCCCTCCTACGGTCCTGGCTCGAATATACATGGAATAGAGTGGAGCCCCAGCCTCGCTAGTCTCGACCTCGTACTATCAAATCCTAGTCCTATTGATTATGAACACTTCGACGCACTAGTTTCGACGGACATAGTAATCAAAACTCTTCGACAGATACACGGGTTTAGCGATTGCCAAACCTTGGGCGCCCACCCCACAGTCGATAATCCAGTGTCGCAGTATATGGTCGGTGGTCAGCCAGTCGGGCCTGCAACGAATTCCAAGTACCAAGTCGTCCCGTTGGATAAGAACGGGCACCCAGTGAACGTTCCGATATCGGGAGGGGCCGATTGGACCTATCGCATCATATGTGACCGTATTCCTGCCCACAGTCAGTCCGAATTCTTTGGTGCCGTGGAAGTGATTAACGAGCCGGATCTCTCATCGAAGGCAAAGGCACTCGCGTCGTCCGCGACCCCACTATTCGGAGCACCACGCGCCGCCAAGTGGGTTTTGTTAGAAGCGCGGTTCCAAACTACCCTTGGCCGAAATAGGAGTATCACGCGGCAGGTTCAGATTGCTGCACCGTGAGCGCCTCATATTTAGGGTTTGGCGGGTGGGAAGCTCCAGGATTCTCAGATGCTCCTGAGTTGCCCATGTTTTTCAAAGCAAAGCGCGGGACCATGCAGACGGTCAGGGCCTCCGACCTAAAAGAATGCTCCCCAACCGTCACTCTCAACCATCCACCACCCACGAAGTGTAATAGCACTAAATGTTTTCACTTGACAGTTAACTTATTCTATGTTAATGTTGTTTGTGAACTCGCGGCCTCGCCACTCCAACCATCCACCCTCGCCCGTCGGGCTTCTTTTCGCAAATCGCTCTTCGCTTGGATTCAATTCAACTCTTTCCTTTTCAATTGCTTCCGCACTCTTTTCTCACTCTTACAAACTGGAATTTTCATCCAACTCCTTCTTTTTCAATCGCTTGCGCACTCTTTCGCAAAAACATGGGGGGTGGGGGTCTTGCATTCCGGTTCTTTCAGGCTTTCGACGCTTTCCCAAAACGGAACTCGTGCCCACGCTCTCCTCTTCGTTCCCCGCCGCTTGCTGTCAACTCTCAACTGTCGACTTTCGACTCTTTCATCCCGTCCGAATCCTCCATCTTAGGAATTCGTCGGCAGGTTCGGCTAGAATGGATAGCCGTCGCACAGAATAAGGACTGCCCGTGCCGCTGATAAAACAACAAGCTCTCGAGATGCTCTCCTCCGGCGACTTGATCGGCGTCGGCATGGAAGCCCACCAGTTCCGCCTCAAGAAAAACGATCCTCGCGTCGCCACCTATCAAATTGACCGCAATATCAACTACACCAACTTCTGCACCGAGTATTGCTCCTTCTGCGCTTTCTACCGCCCGCTCGGCGCCAAGGACGGCTACATCCTCCCCTTCGAGGAAATCTACAAGAAAATCGAAGAGATGCTTGAGCTCGGCGGCAACGGCGTTCTTCTTCAGGGCGGCCTGCATCCCGATCTGCAAATTGGCTATTACGAAAATCTCCTGCGCTCCATCAAAGAGCGCTATCCGCGTGTGCATCTCCACTGTTTTTCCGCCCCGGAAATTCTTTGCATCGCGGAAGTCAGCGATCTCACCGTCGAGGAAACCATTCGCCGCCTCATGGACGCGGGCCTCGCTTCCATTCCCGGCGGCGGCGCGGAAATTCTCGATGACGAAATCCGCGGCAAGATCGCCCGCCTGAAATGCACCAGCGACGATTGGGAAAGCGTTCATCGCACCGCGCACAAGCTCGGCCTGCGCACTACAGCCACGATGATGTTCGGATGCGGCGAAGAGCTGCGCCATCGCGTCAATCATCTCGATCGCATTCGCCGCATCCAGGAAGATACCGGCGGCTTCACCGCGTTCATTCCCTGGATTTTCGCCGCCGAGAATACCGCGCTCGGCAAAAAAGTCCAGGAAACCACCGCGGTGGACTATCTGAAAACGCTCGCCGTCAGCCGCCTCTATCTCGACAACATTGATCACATTCAATCGAGCTGGCTCACGCCCGGAATTAAAGTTTGCCAGGTCGGTTTGCAGTTCGGCGCCGACGATGTCGGCAGCATTCTGATCGAGGAAAATGTCGTTTATGCAGCCGGCGTGCGCAACCGCACCAACGAAGGCGAACTCCGCCGCATTATTTCCGATGCCGGCTTCATCCCCGCCCAGCGCGACACCCTGTACCGTTCGTACTCACTGAAGTGAGTACACGTGAAGAAGACGCCCTCAAATGATCACGAATACTAGACACCGCGTCATCCGCCCACCCTCGTCATTCCGAGCTTGCCTGCGCAAGCAGGCAAAGCGAGGAATCTCTCTTCACTCGCCGATTTCGCTTCAGGATTTTTTGACGGGGCGCAAAAGGATCACGACTTCCGCGCCGTCGGGGAGATCGAGATCCTCGAGCGGATACAAAATCCCGCTGCGGAAACGCGCGCGAACCTTCAGGACGGGAGCGGCGTTTGGCGATCCCTCTGGAATTTTCTTGGCGCCGCTTGTTTCGTCCAGCGCTTCGTTCGCAAGTTTGTCCGCTTCGGCGTTTTGCTCGCGGTAAACATGCTCGATGCGGAAAAATTCCAGCGCCTGCGACATTTTTTTAGCGCGCTCGAAGAGCGGCTGCAAATCCGCGCTCTTCACCTTGTATCGCCCGCGCATCTGGTTCACCAGCAATTCCGAATCGCTTTCGATGCGCAGCGCGCGGATTCCGTGCGCTTGCGCGTAATCGAGCGCCGCGATCAATCCGTAATATTCCGCGACGTTGTTGGTCATCCGCCCGATGTATTTCTTGAGCCGCGCCATGGTTTCGCCGCGCGGATTGCGTATCACCACTCCGTAAGACGCGGGTCCGGGATTTCCGCGCGATCCGCCGTCAATATTCGCGGTGTATGCCGCGATTTTTTCCTGCGACGCGGAATTGCCGGGCTCACCAAAGAGTCCGGAGCCGCGATGTGCTGGCGTGCGTTTCGGCATCAGGAGGAAGTTGCGGCGCCGTGGGCCGCATTCGAATGATCGGCGGGAGGCGCGGGTTCGGCGGCGTAAAGAATTCTTCCGCAGGTTTCGCAAGTATGGATTTCGTGATTTTCGGGCCAGCGCAATTCCTGAAAAATGTGAGGAAGGACGCGCATGCCGCAGGCGCGGCACTGCTCTTTGGTGGCTTCCGCAAGCACGACGCCATGGTGGCGTTTTGCGATGCGCGCGTAGAGGGTTTGCAGTTCTTCCGGAACGTTCGCGATGATTTTTTCGCGCGCGGCGAGAGCGGCGTCCAATTCTTTTTGCTTTTCTCCGCGCGCGGTCTCAATCGTCTTGCGGTCCGCGGCGAGTGCGTGTTCCGCTTCGCGCAGCGCGGTTTCCGCGGATTTCACCGCGTTTTCCGCTTCCTCGACGGCCATCATCTGTTCGAGCTGGCGGTCCTCGGCTTTCGCGATTTCCGCATCGGCGTTGGCGATTTCGTGCTGCAGCGCTTTGAACGCTTCGTTGGTTTTGACCGCCGAGCTTTGCGCGCGGAATTTCCGCGCGCGCTCGCGCCACTCGGCCGCGTCGAGTTCGGCCCTCTTGCGCCGCGCGACGGTTGCAGCGTGGGCTTCCTTCGCGGCAGCAACCGCGGTGCGCGCTCCTGCGAGTTTCGCATCCAGTTCGCGGATCCGCTTTGGAGAATTCTCCAAATCCGCGCGGAGAGCGGCGATGTTTAAGTCAATATTCTGCAGCTCGAGCAGATAAGGAATCGCCGGATGCATGGGACGATGATTCTAGCACACGGGGCCGGAGAGCTTTGCGTCGCGAAAATGAAAAGCTAGAATTCCCCGCACGATTCGATTCAAGGAGGAAAACATGCCGCACGTGCAGATCAGCTGGGTGGAGGGAAGAACGCCGGAGCAGAAACGGAAGATCGCGGAGCGCGTTACGCAAGTGCTGATCGAAGACGGAAAAGCGAAACGCGAAAATATTCATGTGGCGTTTCACGATCTTCCGGCGACGAATTATGCGGAAGCGGGTGTGTTGGTTGCGGACCAGAAGAGGAATCCGTAAAGCTGGCGCTGATGTTCAGGAGAGATCCTTCGGGCCGCGAAGAGCGCGGCCCTCAGGATGACAAGTTCTGTAATGGTGCCCCGACTCGAAAGCGAGCGGAGCGCATCAGGCGCGAGATTCGCGGCGAACGAGCCGGAAATCAATCAGGTAGCCGATGCCGACGGAAAGCGGTAGCAAGCCGAAGGCAGCAGCGGCCCAGGTATCCGGTTCACCGGTTACCCGAGCGATGAGACCGAACATAATGATGTAGCCGACGGCGCCGCTGACAAGCAAAACGCCGGCGCGGCGCGAACGAGCGGCTTGAGACGGCTCCGGCGCCATGGGAATTTCCACGCCGCGCGCAATCGCCGCGAGGCGCTCTTCGGTGCGCAGTTTGCGCACGCGGTAGTACGTGTAAAGCGCCGCAATGGGAATGCCGAGAGACAAAATCACTGCGACCAAACCAATCACATCTCCACCCATAACAAGCTCCTTCTGCGCATTGAACTGACGCATTGAGGTGGGAGGACCACCTGCACTCAAAGTTACGCACCAGGGCGGCAAAAAGTTCCCGACGATTAGCGAGAGTCCGGCGAGGCGGACCGGCGCGAGTTGAGCGTGCTCCAGGTCTGCTCGGGAGGGGGGCGATAGGCTGCAACCAGAAACGCGTAATATAGGCAGCACTGCGAAGTGACCCGGAGGGCGGCGCCGGGGATGGGCGGATCCAAATTCAATGAACACACAACAGAGGCTTTGGGAATTGGGAAGTTGCCTGTTGGCAGCGCTCCTGCTCGTTTTCATGGGGAGACTGGCGGGGGGAGCGGCGCTGCGAGAGTCCGTCACGGTTGATGAGGTAACGCACATCGGGGCCGGGGTGAGCTATTTGCAGCGGTTGGATCTGCGAATGAACGAGGAGCATCCACCGCTCGCAAAAGTGCTTGCGGCGATTCCGCTGTTGTTGCAGGGAGTTCATGCGGACTACAGCCACATTTCGTGGACGTTCAGCGAGAAATTTTTTCCGGGGTATCTCGGCCAGTGGGTGTTTGGGGAGTGGTTTCTAGAAAAATGGAATGATTCGAAGAGCGTGCTGATGTGGGCGCGGCTGCCGATGCTGGTACTGACGCTGGCGCTGGGTTGGGTGGTCTATGCATGCGGGAAAAAGCTGGGTGGCGCCTGGGGCGGCTTGCTCTGCCTGGCGGTGTATGTGAGTACGCCAACATTTCTGACATTCGGACCGATCGTGCACACGGACATTGCGGTGACGCTGTTTTCCCTGCTTACGCTGTGGACATTCGCGGAATTGTGGAAGGAACCGAACCGAAAAAATGCCCTGCTTTTCGGAATGAGCCTGGCGGCATCGTTGCTTTCGAAATTCACGGCGGGAATCCTGTTCTTTGCGTTTCTGGCGTTTGCGCTAAGTCTTCGGTGGCGAGGTGTTGGCGGCCATCCGAAGGACAAGAGCGAAGCGCGGCAATGGCGACGCAGCCGCCGGAAAGCAACATTCGCGGGCGTGACCTGGGCCGCACTTTTGGTTTACGTTTTCTACTTCGTGCTCTCGTGGAATCAGCCGAGTGACGCGCTCTATTTCCTCGGGTCGGGACATGTGGCGCTCTTTTTCCGGAGACTTCTCCTGGCTCCCATGCTGTATTTGCGCGGAGCGGGATTTGTACTGCTTACCTCGAAGAGGCCCACATTTGTTCTGGGGCATTCCTATTCGCACGGAGTGTGGTTTTACTTTCCAGTGGTGTTCGCGTTGAAGTCGGCACTGGGTTTTTTAGGGCTTTTGCTACTTTCGCTATTGGGTGCGGTCGCAAGAAAACTGCGGCGAGCGACGACTCCGATGATTCCGCCGGAAATGGGTTTGCATTGGCGCGCGATCTGGGTGGGATTGATTCTGTTTACAGGCATATGCCTGCTGAGCCCTCTGGATTTCAGCATCCGGCATTTTACGGTGCCGATCGCGCTGCTGATTCTACTGTTGGCGCCGCTGCCGCGCATGATCGGCGAATTGCGCGAGCAAACGAAAACCGGAGCAGTGCTCGTATCCACGGCGGCAGCATTGCTCACGGCGAGTTGCTTGTTTACGGCGGTGCGTGCGTATCCGTTCTATTTCCCCTTCAAGAACGCGCTTGGAATGGGCCATCCCGCTTATGCGCTTTTCAACGACTCAAACGTGGATTGGAACCAGTCGCTGCCGGAAGCGCGGCGTTTCGCGCAGTCGCACGGGCTGGAAAGAATCCGGCTGGACGAGTATGGATTTTCCGATCCCACGGTCAGCGTTCCGCAAGCGCAGATCTGGGATTGCCAGAAGCCGGAGCCGGAGGATGCAGGACACTGGGCTGTTCTCTCCGCAAATCTGATCCTGGATGGTCACAACTGCGGGTGGGTCATGCACTACCCGCATGAGAGCATGGCGGGAGGAAGCATGTACGCCGTGCACCTGCCCACACCGATTCCTGCCGCGGGGAGCGCAGACGGACCGCCGCTGCCTTTTGAGTTTCGGCAGTTTGCCGGCGCGCCGTTCGATCTCCCGGCACTATTCATGCATGTGTATCAGCAGCCCGAGGATCTGCCTGCAGCGTACGACTGGATGAGAACGAGCTTTCGCAGGTTTGGAAAAACGGGCGAGTCCGCTCCGAAGTTTCCCTGGAACGATAGAGGTCGCGGACGACCAGCAGTGAGTGAATGAGTGGTGCGAGCGCGCTGATTTCGAAACCCCAGCTTTGGAAGGAGCGTACGGCGGGGTTGTTCGGTGAGTTCTACGGCCATTGTATGTCGAGCGCGTAGATTTCGGTGTTGCTTATATCGCGGGCAAATAAAGGAGAGTCGTCGGGAGCGAGTCCAAACCACTCCATGTTCGTGCCCGTGGACAAGCGCCCGAGACTTTTCAAGTCCACTATATTCTCAATTTTGCGAGAGTCTAGCCGCAGACGGACGATGCGATTCCCGAGGAGTTGCGCAGGATCCGACCCATCCTGGAAATAAATATACCTTGCGTCGCGCGACCAGCTCATGGAACCGCCCTTGGCATTCAACTCTGTCCATCTCTGCGTGGAACAGTCAAAGAGCATTAAAATTCGGGGAGCTTGGGAAGAGATGGCCGCAATGTACTTTCCATCCGGCGACCAGCGAGGGGAGAAGAGTCCGTCTGAACCCGGCAAGGCGGAAACACGGCTGGACCTCAGGTCGAAACTGTAAATCGGCATGTTCGAGACAGACTGGGTGCCGAAAATCAGGGAGCTTCCGTCGGGCGACCAATTCACATCTATCTGACTCTGTTCGCTGGGGAGAATCCGTTGCGGAGCGCCCCCTTCGCTTGGGATGAGATAGACATTCCAAGTCACGCCGGCGTCTGGAAGAGTGGCATTGAAGGCAATTTGTCTGCCGTCAGGCGACCAGCGGGGCAACAAGGCGCGCAGGGGCGGAAAGGTGAGCTGACGCCGCTCGCTTCCATCCACCTTGCTCCGCCATAGGGTTCCATCGGGATAACTCGTATAGGTGACCCACTCTCCATCTCGAGAGAATGCCAGACCTTCGGCCGAGATACCGGCGAGATACGGAACGAACTGCCCGGTGTGAGAGTCGTAGCGGGTTACTTCGGCCCGGCGGGATTTACCGATTACGAAAATCTGCTTCCCATCCTTGCTCAGCAGAGCTTCCTCAAAACTGAGAGGGCCTTCCGTGAGCTGGGTGGGTTTCAGAGCTCTCTCGCGCCAACGGAGCCTTCTGGCTTCAGGCAAGGCCCAGAGATTGAGCCTGCCCTCGTGCCGGATTTGAAAAATGAAGAACTTCCCGTCCGAAGTCCACTTGCCACAACACGCTGGAAGCATTTTGTGGAGCCCCGTACCATCCGTGGCGGCTTCCATGATTTCCATGGTATCGACCCGGTAATTGAACTGCGTGAATCGGAGGAGCCGCCCGTCAGGCGAGAATTGGAAAGAAAATGGAATGCTGTCCACAGTGAGGAGCTTTCGAGGATCGGAACCGTCCAGGTTGACCGAGTAGACGTCATGTTCGGCGCCATAGATGATGCTCGCTCCATCTGGACGGAAGCGTGCGTCATGCATGAAGACCGAGCCCACGCGGCGTGGCGATCCTCCTGCGACGGGTTGCATCCAAAGGGAGGAGGAGCCGTTTCCTTCCTCATTCGCCACCAGGAGCCGGGTTCCGTCTCTCGACAAATCGAGAACCTGAGGCTGCTTAAGCGGCACCGAGAGGGGAACGACTTCGCCTCCCGTAATGGGGACCTGAGCGATCAGATGGCCTTTCTCTGGCGACAGCTCGTTAAAATAAATTCGCGAACCGTCGGTAGCCATCGGGCCAGCTTTCGCATGGTCATCGTTGGTCAGCGCCGTGTAACGCAAGACTTTTGGGGTGTCAGGCGCTCGGGAGACTCCCCTCCAGGAGGCCAGGGCGAGAAGAGTGACAGTGAGAACTGCCAGAATCCCAAGTCCGAAGTAGCGGCGCCTCCCGGCGATCTTGGATTCAGGTGATGGGGCAGCTTCGGCCTGCTCGCGAGGAGCAGGGAAGGCACCCGCAACCGGGACGATGAGCCGGTATCCGCGACGGGGAAGAGTCTCTACGAAACGCGGATTATCGGAATCGTCGCCGAGGGCCTGGCGGAGCTTTTTGACCGCGCTGTTCAGGCCATGGTCGAAATCCACGAAGGTATCCGCGGGCCACAGCCTCTGCCTTATTTCTTCCCGACTGATTACTTGTCCTGGATGCTCCAGCAACAGAGCCAAGATCTGGAATGGTTGGTCTTGCAGTTTGATTTTAAGGCCAAATTTGCGCAACTCACCTGATTGAAGATCGACTTCGAAGGCACCAAACTGCATGACCCTTGCACTCAGGGGAGAACCTGGCACGACGTCCCTCATTGCACAAAGTTTAACACGATTCAACGGTTTGAAGAGCGGGTCACCTAAGCAGGAATCCCCTGAATTATGAGCAAGATAGATGGCCACACGCACTTCCCATCCAGAAGATCTCCAGTGCATTGCCAGTGTCGAAGGCTAGAGCGATAGTGCGCCGGCAGAAACACCGATTGGGCCGGGCAAAGCCCAAAATCTGAACAGGAAAGAGCATGGCAATGAAAAACCTACGAACGATCGCAGTATTCGCATTGATGTTAGGCATCGTGGTTGGATCTGTGCATGGACAGACGGGCACGCCGACGATAAAGGTGAACGTTCCATTCCGATTCGCGATTGGAGGAATCAGTCTGTCGTCCGGCCAGTACTCAATCACTTCAGTGAACGACAGAGTGCTGGTGCAGGAAGCGAGCGGTCGAAGTGTGGCTCTCTTGATGACGCGCACGCTCGGGGCGAAGGCAAAGGAACGCAATAGCAGAGTGGTCTTCGATTGCTATTTTGACGAATGCTTTCTATCTCAGGTCTGGTTTGCGAGCCTAGGGACGGGCCACACACTGCCTCAGTCGAAGCACCAAGTCGAATTGGCAAAGACGAGCGAAGCAAAACAGTTGATCCTATCGAGCAAGGAATCACAGTAAGTCAGATGGCTGGGCTCGAGATCGGGGTGGATCACCTCCGCCCCGGTTCTATCATTACGGAATGGAAGGCCAAAGCCGTGTTGGAGGTGACGCCGATTGGTGCAGGGCTCAGTTTTCGTCAAGCAAAATAGTTCGCCAAAAATAGGACCTCGGGGACGTGCGAACAAACTGGCATATCTCGCGTGTGGATCAATTCTCTAAATGGAGCGCAGGGAATCGATGGGCTCCGCGCGGGCGGCGCGGAAGGCGGGGAGAGCGGAGGCAAGAAGCGCGATCAACAGCATGAGGAGCACGCTCAGGGTGTTGAGGAGCGGATCGCGGGCGCTCACGCCGAAGAGGAAAGAACTGACGAGCCCGGAGGCGGCGAGCGAGCCGAGAACTCCGATCGCGCAGCCGAGCAAAGCGAGCTTGGCGCCCGAAATCAAGACGAGCCGCGCAATTCCCGATCGCTGCGCTCCGAGAGCTATGCGGATAGCGATTTCCTGATCGCGCACAGAGACCGAGAAAGCGACGACGGCGTAAATTCCGGTCATGGCGAGGAGAAGAGCGCCCAGAGCGAATGCGGTGATCAGATCCGTGTTGAAGAGGCGGGGGGCTTCGATGTTCTTGACGACATCGTTCATCGGCCGCACTTCCTGCAAGGCGAGAAGCGGATCGATCGCGGCGATGGAAGAACGCAGAGTTTCCACCATGTGCTCGGGAGGAAGGGCGGAGCGCAAAGTGAAGTATCCACCGGCGGGTTGAGTGAGCTCCTGCGAGCCGGCGGAGCCAAACAGTATGGCGGGCTGTTCGAGGGGCATGTACCACTGATCGCCGCTGGGCTCATCGGGAGAGCCAAGTTTGGTATCGGCGACGATGCCGACGACGGTTGCCCAAGGAAGGCCTTTGTGCGGATTGCCGATGTGCATGCGCTTGCCGACGGCGCGCTGGCCGGGCCAGCAGTCCTTGGCCATGGACTCGTTCACGATGAGGACAAGAGGCGCGTCCGCGCGGTCCTGGGGCGTGAAAGTGCGGCCATCGAGAAGGGGAATGCGCATGGCCTGGAAGTAATCGCCGTAGATCATGGCGAAAGCGGCGAATTTGAGTTTCCAGTTTTCGGCGGCCACGCCTTCGATGGTGTAGGCGCCCATCGGGGAATTATCGGTTGCGGGAAGCGAATTGGTGATGCCGACGGCAAGGACGCCAGGCTGACTCGACAGGCGATCCACGGCGGCACGATTGAAAGTATCTACAGCTAGATCAGTGGAATATTGCCGCAGTGGCAGTTGGTAGCTTGCAACGAGAACGTGATCGGAACGAAAGCCGGGATCGACGGCGCGCATCCTCTGATAGCTGCGCAGGAAGGCAGTGGAGACGGTGAGGAGAACAAGAGCGATGGCGACTTCGGCGACGACAAGGGCCGAGCGCAACCAGGCATGACTTGAGGCGCCCACGCCGGTCCGGCCACCTTCTTTCAGGCTTTCGTTGAGATCGGTGCGCAAGGCCGCGAAGGCCGGAGCCAGGCTGCAAAGCACACCGGTGGCGAGCGCGAGAAGAAGAGCGAAAGCGGCGACAGTGCCGTCGAGCGAGATGGAATCAATCCGCGGCATGGAATCGGGCAGGAGATGCAGGGAAGTACGGATGGCAATTGCGGCAAAAGCGAGGCCGACAAGCCCGCCGACAACACTGAGCACGAGGCCCTCGACAATTGCTTCGCGGAGGATAGCGCCGGATCGCGCGCCGAGAGCGAGCCGCACGGCGTATTCGCGGCGACGGCGAATGGCGCGAACCAGGAGCAAGCCGGAGACATTGGCGCAAGCGATCAGCAGAACGATGGCGACAGCGAAAAACAGGGTGCGGAGGATTGGACGTACGCCTTCGACGAGGAAATCGCGCAATGCAAAAACATCGCCACGGATGTGGATGGCGGCCTGGTTGGCGGGAAATTCGCGCATGATCTGGTGGGCGACGCGGTCGGTATCCTGCGCAGCCTGAGGCAGGGTGACTCCGTCTTTGAGGCGGGCAACCATGTGATAGCCCCAAAAACCAGCGTGCTGATCGGAGAGTTCCTCGGGAGTAAGACTGAGCGGAATCCAGAGCTGGGACTGATCCAGAAGGCCGGCTTGCAAGGGAAATTCAAAGCCGCGCGGCATGATGCCGATGATCGAATAGGTTTTGCGATCGAGATCAATGGAGCTGCCAATTACCCGGGGATCCCTGTGAAAGCGGTTGAGCCAAAGCGAATAACTGATGACCGCCAGTGGCTGATGAGCGTCCTCTTCCTGGGGAGTAAAGACGCGGCCGAGGAGCGGGTGAACACCAAGCGTGGGAAAGGTGCCGGCGGAAACGCGTGCGGCATTGATTTCTTCCGGCTCTGCGCCTCCAGACAATTCGTACAGGCTGCTAATGTATCCGCCCATTGAGGAGAAGGCTTGCGTGGAGTTCGAGTAGGTTTCAATTTCGCGCGCGGTCACGGAAATGCCGGGGTTTCGTCCCAGATGATCTCCCAGGAGGACGAGACGGTCCGCGTTCCTAAAGGGAAGCGGGCGGAGGAGCACGCCTTCAACGAGCGAGAAGATCGCGGTGGTGGCGCCGATGCCCAAAGCGAGAGTGAGGACGACGGTCAACGTAAAGCCGGGAGTTTTGCCGAGTTGGCGAAGGGCGAAGCGGAAATTGCGAGCCAAAGTGTACATGAACCCTCGCGGTGATCTGAACTCTCTGAGCGACTACGCAGGCTAGCATAAAAGAGCGGAAGCGGTTCGTGTTCCATCGGCGAAGTTTCAGGCACCCGGACGCCTGCGTCAGAAAGAGAGAGATGACTTACGATGCAGAAGGGCCTGGCGCGGCGAGGCGAGAGAGAGAGCAGTAGGGCGCAAAATCAGATTTCAGCTATTGCGGTTTGACGTGCAAGAGTAGCGAGCGCAAAACCTGTGCGGCTGCCGGAGTGACATGCTGCGCAAGAGAAGCAGATGGCGCCAGGCCCGCAAAGACCAGGGGATCGGAGGCTGCGACCTTGTTAATGTCCACAAGAGGAATGGAGGTTCCGCGGGCGGCGTTCAGCGTGGTGATGAACTGGTTGGCGATGACGGCGTAGCCGGTGTTCGTGGGGTGAACTCCGTCGAGAGAAAAAATGCCGCCAAGGAAAGCGTTGGTGAGATGGACGCCGTTTGCGTTCACCCCTTGAGAGCGAATCTGATTGGCGAGCGAGTGCACATCCACGAGGACGGCTCCGTGGGTGAAAGCCTGAGCGGCGATGATGAGATTGTAGCCATCCACGAGGGCGCGAGCTTCGAGGACTTGAGAAAGACGCAGGACGTCGGAAGAAGGAAGAGGACCGGGGATGGAGCCGCTGAGGATGCCCGGAATGAGGTCCACACCATCCGGCAGGACATAGTCGCCCGGACCGATGCCGAGGATCGGAGCAAGGAGCAGGAGGGGAAGACCGGTTTCCTGAGCGATGGTGCCGGCCGGCGTGAAATAGGGAGCGACGGTGACATCCGGTATGTTCGCAACGACAAGCGTCGCGCGTGTGCCTGCCAATTCGTCCAGCAATTTCTTGTAGTTCGCGTTGAAGCTGGTGAGGGAGGTGGCGCCCGAAGGGTTCGCGGAGGTCGCGGCACCGAGAATGTCGTTATTGCCAATCCAGACGAAAATGATTGTGGGTTGGAGAGCCTGCGCCCATTCAGCCTGGCTCAAGGAAACCGGAGGAGTTGCATAGAGGCCGGGCAAGCCGAGAACCAGACCCGTCAAATCACTGATGGGCAAGGTGGGGCGGGTAGACAGGGCATCCTGGAGAAGTGCATCGGGAACAGCAAGATCGGTTGGCTGGACAAATGGATCGTCGCGGCCGGGAGAAACGCCGGGAATGGGAAGAACAATCGGTGGAGGGCCGGCGGAGATCAATTGAAGAACGTTGGGAATACCCGGAGGGAGAATGAGGGGAAGCTTCAACGGAACTTGCGCCTGAAGCGCCAAAAGGCTGGCCCAGCCATTCGGCTGCTGCGAGTCGAGCAAGGAATCGTTCTGAAATCCGGCGGAAAGTGAATCGCCGACGACGACCATGTTGGAAAGGTCCACCTTGCGAAGCCGCGTGGCGTTCGAAGAGATCCCTTGAGCAACGAGAGGCGAAACACCAGCCGCGCTCAGGATTGCGAAACACAAAACGGCGAAGGGCAACGAGGCCCAGCGCATCCGTGGATGATCAGCCGGAAAATTCTTCGCGCGAAGGAAATGGAAGGCACGGCTGCAAAGGGAAACCGAGGTCCAGGTCATTGGACACCCCCAAACAAGGCGGGGCCGCGGGGCAAACTCGCCAGTGGGCGGATGGTATACCCAAGCGGTTTCAGACGTCAATCGTGGCCGGGCCAATGAATAGGCTGGGAAGGAGAAGGCCTACTGAATTTCGGAGATTTGCATGGTCTGATCAATGGCGAGATTGGGATAGCGGATGGGAGAACCTTCAGGAGCGGGAGCGTGGGTTGCGGTGACCTGGAACTGATCGCCAGAACCGCAATTGATTTCGTAGGTGTAGCCGTCGCGGCCGGGTTTGGCTACGGCGAGAGAGCCCGATGAAGTCAGGTCGGCGAGAGAGACACAGGAACTATTAAGAGCGATGTAGCCGCGCTCGGCCTGCGCAATTTGCAGAAGATCCATGCGCACGCCGGTGAGGCTGATGGCCTGGGTAGTGGCAGTGCCCTTGTCGGTTACGGGCATCCTCTTCAAATAGTATTCGTAGACGCCGAAAAGAACGGCAGCAGCCACCAGAATCGCCGCGAGAGCGCGCATGAAAAAAGTATGTTGCCGTGTGCGGATGGAGGCAAGAACGCTAAACAGGAGTGTGCGAAGAAAGACAATGGGGCCAATTAATTCAACCGTACGCGAACCAGCCTGCTAGACTTGGTGTCACTCCGATTTATCCCTCTCCGGAAGAAACATACCCTTCGGGAAAAACATGCCTACCATTGCACCGACTTGCGAAACACAGACACTTGAACAATTGAGGGAGCAGGAGATTGCGGAAGCTCGGGCGATCCAAGAAGCGATGGTGCCGAGCGGGACGCTGGAGACGGCGGAGGTGCGAATCGCGCATAAATTCGAACCGATGGAGGAGGTCGGAGGAGATTTTCTGGACTATTTTTCGCTTTCGGACGGAAGCGTGGGATTGTACCTGGGCGACGTTACGGGAAAAGGGCTGCCGGCTGCCCTGTATGCGGCGCTGGCCGTGGGAACGCTGCGGGGAGTGCACAAAACGGGAACGCCGCCAGAAGCGGTGCTTGCACTATTGAACAAGAGGCTGACTCTGCGGAGCATTTCGGCGAGGCACGCGGCCATCCAGTACGCGCTGCTCGATCCGGGGTCGGGAATCCTGCGAATCTCGAGCGCGGGAATGGCCGGACCTTTGCATCTTTGTGGAGACGGCTGCCGCGAGTTGCTGGTGCGCGGCATTCCGCCGGGGATCTTCGCAGGGACCGGGTACGAATCGGAAACGCTGCAGTTGAAGCGCGGCGATTCAGTTATCTTCGTGAGCGACGGACTGGCGGAAGCAATGAATGCGGAGGAAGAACTATTCGGGATGGAAAGGCTCACCGAGATTTGCGGGAGAATGAAAGGCAAAGGTCCGGATGAGATCCTGGAAATCCTGTTCGAAGAGGTGAGGCAATTCTCCAGAGGACGGCGCCAGCGAGACGACCGGACGGCGGCGGTGCTGCATTACCGAAGATAGAGAGATTGGGTGGCGCGGGGGAAACGCTTAAAGGAATTGGAATTGACAGGCGTGGCGGTCTCCAGTAACAACAATAGATACAGGCCGGTTCCTAGGAGAGTCCTCGATGAAGAAGAAGTCCCCGTATGCCTTGGGCCTCGCGATATTCCTCTCTGCTTCGGTGAGCATTCCGGCGGATGTGTGGGCGGCGCCGCAGACGGCGGGCCAGCGCGCCGGCGAAGTTTCGCGTGTCATCCCCGCGGTGAGCATTGCGCGCGAGGGGAAAACGATCACAGCGTCCGCAAAAACGGCGGTGGACTGGCTCGACGTGGTGGACACGCAAACGAGCGCGCGGGCGCGGATCGCGTTGGACGACGGTTCGGTGTTGAACGTGGGCTCGGATTCTTCGCTTAAAGTGGTGAAACACGACGCGGGAGCGCAACAAACGGAATTGGAACTTGAGTACGGGAAATTGCGCTCGCAGGCGCAGAAGATCACGAAGCCGGACGGGAAATTCGAAGTGCATACGCCGGCCGGAGTGGCGGGGGTAGTGGGGACGGATTTTTACGTGGCCTACGATCCGTCGACGGGAACGATGAACGTGATCGTATTTGAAGGGCTGGTAAAGGTATGCAACCTGGCGGGTGTTTGCGTGATCGTGAAGGCGGGCCAGATGAGCGGGGTGCGGAACGGAAATAACTCCGCCCCACAAGCGCCGACACAGGCGCCGCTGGACCTGCTGACGGAAGCGGGCAGCGCAACTCTGATCGGAAACGGACCGGGACCCGGAGTGGTTGCGCATCACTTTGGAACGGGCGCTGCCGTGACGCTGGGAATTCTGGCGGCGATTCCAGCAATCGTAATTCCGATCGTGGCGACGCGAGGAAAAGGAACGCAGGCCCCCCTCAATCCATGTCCCTCGCCGCAAACGCCGGGCTGCGGATGACCTCTTTGCGTTTCCTGGGGCGGACTGCCCGATGCCGTCCCGATTCTCCTCCCATGGGGGAAGGAGGCGCACCTCACCGAAGAGGGGATGCAACGTTCGGGGGCGAAGCGCCGTCGAAATAGTGTCGTGTTACGGGCCAACTGCCGAGTCTACTCGCTGCAAAACTTGACTGGGAAGAAATTCGTGCAAACGGGGATATAGGGGTGAACATCGCGTTTGAACGGGCCGCAAGATTTGTGGGCTGAGGGGCGGTAGCGTAAACTGGGGAATTCGGTAAGACGTCAGAAGATGAAGTGAGGCATGCCTTGAGGATTTCCAACCGCAGTTGCATTCGAACCATCGCAGTACCGCCGGGCATTCTGGCGGGTATTCTGTGCCTAACGGCGGGAGGCGTACGCGCGGCTACGCGGGATACCACGGAGGCGAAGCCTTCACCGGTGATTGCAGCGATGCAAGCGGAACTGGACCGCTCGTTCGCGGCGCTGAGCAAGCAGACGCCGCCGGCATATTTCATCAGCTATACGGTGACGGACACGCAGCGCGCGACGGTATCGGGCTCGAACGGAGCGCTACTCTCGAGCGACGAAGGAAGGAATCGGTGGCTGCAGGTCTCCGTGCGGACGGGAAGCTATCAACTGGACAACACGCACAAAGTAGGCGACCGGCAGATGCAGAGCGGCGATCCAGGGACGGGGGTTCCGATTGATGACGACGCTTCGGTGCTGCGGCGCGCGATCTGGCTGGAAACCGACGATCAATACCGGTCGGCGGCGGAAGCGCTGATGAAGATCCAGACCGGGAAAGAAGTCAACGTGGAAACGGCAGAGGCCAGCGCGCCGGATTTCTCGCATGAAAAGCCGCACACGTACTTCGGGCCTTTCGTTTCATTCAAGCTGGACCGAAAGCCCTGGGAAGAAAAAGTGAGGACGTACACGGCGGCGTTCCGGCAATCGGCGGCGATCATCAATTCGATCGTGACATTCACGGCGCAGGCGCAAAACATCTACCTTGTGAACACCGAAGGATCGCAATTGCAGTTCGGGCAGATTCGCTACCGGCTGGAGCTTTTTATCCAGGGCAAGGCGCCAGATGGAATGGACATTGACCGCTACTACAACTTTGACTGGGTGGATCCGAAGGACGCGCCGACCAATCAGCAAGTGGAAGCGGCGTCCGCACAATTGCGCAAGGAGCTGGAAGGGCTGGTGAAAGCTCCGATCATAGACCCGACGGTGGGACCAGCGTTGCTGACGGGGAGAGCGGCGGCGGTTTTCTTCCACGAAGTGTTCGGGCATCGCGCGGAGGGTTTCCGGCAAAAGGACATCAGCGAAGGGCAGACGTTTGCGAAGAAGGTCGGAGAGCAGATTTTGCCGAGCTTTATCAGCATCGTGGACGATCCAACGCGGAAGAAATTGAACGGCCAGGACTTGCTGGGCTACTACCAGTTTGACGATGAGGGCGTGCCGTCGGAGGACGTGCCGCTGGTGACGAATGGAGTGTTGAAGAATTTTGAGATGTCGCGGCAGCCGCTGGTGGGCTTTCCGCATTCGAACGGACATGGCCGCAGGCAGTTGGGAGCTGTACCGGTATCGCGCCAGGGAAATCTGATCGTCGAGAGCAGCAATACGATGACGGACGCGCAACTGCGGGCCAAGCTGATTGAATTGATCAAGCAGCAGGGGAAGCAATACGGCTTGCTGATTGACGATATCGCGGGAGGATTTACCTTTACCGGGCGCGGGCAACCGCAAGCATTCCAGGTCCAACCGCTGGTGGTTTACAAGGTGTTCGCGGACGGAAGGCCAGACGAGTTGGTGCGTGGAGTGGACATTGTAGGGACGCCGCTGGCCGCGCTGACGAAGATCGTGGCGACCGGCGACAAGACGGAGACTTTCAACGGCTACTGCGGTGCGGAATCAGGTTCCGTTCCTGTTTCGGCGGATTCGCCGGCGATCCTGACGTCCGAACTGGAAGTACAAAAGAAAGAGACCTCGACGGACCGGCCGCCGATCCTGCCGCCGCCCGCGCACGATCCGCAGGCAACGGGAGGCCAGCAGTGAAAACTACACGAGCGGCGGCTGTTCTCGGCATTTTCGTTTTCCTGAATGGCGCGGGAGCTTGGGCGCAGGTACCGGATGGCAAGGACCACACCCTTGATGCCATGCGCGACGAAATGGCTCGCTCAAAAGCGCGACTGGAACTGAACATTCCCGGCACGAGCCAACCGGCGCGGCCCTATTATATCGAATACCGGATTCTGGACCTGGACGTAAAACAAGTGTCGGCGGAATTCGGCGCCTTGATGGGCGGCACGACGACGCGTTCGCGTTTTATGGATGTTGAGGCGCGCGTCGGAGACTATCAGCACGACAGCTCGAATTTCATCGGCGAAGAGGGCTTCCGCGGGTTCATCGGCTCGACGGGAGCCGTGGGTATAGACCGCGACTATAACTCGCTGAGGCAGGATTTGTGGATCGCGACGGACCAGGCGTTCAAGGAAGCCGTGGAAACCTATTCGCGCAAGCAAGCCTACTTGAGCAGCCTGGCCAGCCCTTCGAACATTGACGATTTCGCAAAAGTAACTCCGGTTCAGGTCGTGGAACCCCTGCAGGAACCGGATTGGACGAACCGAAACTGGGAGCAGGAGGCGCGGGACGTTTCCGCGGCGCTGCGCGCATTTTCGGAGATTCGCGAATCGCGGGTGACATATTACCTCGTGTACAGCACGGAATATCTGCTGACGAGCGAAGGGACGGAGATTCGGACGAACCACAGCTATGCGGCGATTGAAGCGGGGATGAACACACTGGCCGCGGACGGAACGCAGCTGAACGATTTCTATGCGACCTACGCGCCGACCCCAGCGGGCCTTCCAAATGTGGATACGGTGAAAAAAGGCCTGAATGTCACCGCGAGCGAGCTGATGGCCTTGCGCGCTTCGCCTCCGGCACAGGACTATACCGGGCCGGTGCTGTTTGAAGCGCGGGCGGCGGCGCCATTGCTGGCGCAGGTCTTGGGTCCGGCGATGAACGGCGCACGCCCGCCGATCGCATTCCAGCCGGTGGTAGATCAGTTTTTGAGCAGCGTTGGAGGAAGGAGCGACTGGGCAGGGCGAGTGGGAGCGCGCGTGCTGCCAACGAGCGTCTCGCTCACTGACGATCCTACAGCGAATGAATTCAATGGAACGCCCTTGATCGGCGGTTATAAGGTAGATGAGGAAGGCGTGCCGGGGCAAAAAGTGACGGTGGTGCAGGACGGGATTTTGAAGGAGATGCTGATGTCGCGCCGGCCCGGACCTGACTCCGACCAATCGAACGGGCACGGGCGCTCCGCATTCCTCAACGATGCGAAGCCGACAATGAGCAATCTGTTTTTCACCTCGACGGAAACACTTTCTCCGGCGGACTTGAAGAAGAAATTCCTGGACGACTGCAAGCAGGAGAAATTGCAATATTGCATCGAAGTGCGGGAGATGGACAATCCCGCGCTGAGCCTGTTGCACCAGGATGATTTTTCGGAATTGCTGGCGAGCTTCGGAGGAGGAGCGGGAAACGGAGACCGGCTGCCTTTGGTAATGTTCCGAGTTTACCCGGATGACGGGCGCCAGGAGATGGTCCGGGGAGCGCGCATCAGCGGGCTGAATTCGCGACTTCTCAGAAATATCGAGGGGATCGGAAACGATCCGTTCGTATACAACTACATGCAGAACCAGACCACGGGATTTGCCGGCACGGCGCTGGGGGCGTTCGGTTCCGCGCAGAATGGCCTGCCTGCGGCCGTAGTCGCGCCTTCGCTATTGTTCGATGAACTGGACATCCGCGGAGCGCGCGGCGAGGCCAAGCGATTGCCGCTGCTGCCTCCACCGCCGATGAGCGCCGACTAAAAGCGAACTTCGATCAGGAAAAAAGAGCGCGTAAGGCCGCTGCCTTATCTGCGCGGTTGAGTTTCGCTCCGATGAATGAGCCCTGATCTTTCCTACTGCTTCACTTCCGCGAGCAAATCCTCGAAATCATTGATGGTGATGCGGTCAATCTTCGCCTGCAGCACGAACTCAACCGTTTGGGGCGATTTGACGGCCCCGAACGTGCCGAGGCGAAGCGCGCGATCTCCAATGTGCGCGTAGACGGGAACAACATCTTTCCAATTGTCAGGGACGCCGGTGCGAACGAGCTCTCCTTTAATGTGGGTCTTGCCGTCGGGCGTGGGCTCGAGCGTGGCGTGGAAAGAATACTCGGGTACGCCAGTGCCGTAGACATACTGGTTGAAGAACCAGTCCATCTTGTGGTTTCCATCGAGGTCCATACCGCGCGTCATATGCTTCTCGACGATGGCTTTGAAATCTTCTGTGGAGGCCGGCTTGTTGTCGTAGGTCTTGCAGTAGTCCTGCATCATGGCCTTGAACAAATGGTCGGGATCGGGAGAGCGAGGATCCTCCATCTGAATGCGGAGCATGTGGAGAACGTAAGCGCCCTTGGAGTAGATGAGATTCTGGTACGAGCCGCCGGAAGTCACACTGGAAGCGATGCGTCGCCCGAGCCAAATGGGCCCCAGGGAATCAATCCTGTGGCCAAAGGGATCTTTCTGGAGCAGGAGGGTTTTGTCATCGCGCATTTCGCGAAGCGATTCCCTGATGTTTTCACGGTATTCGACATAGAGCAGCCCGGAGAACTCAGCGAAACCTTCGCTCAGCCATTGATCGTGGTAGCTTTTCCAGCCCACCAGATTGCCCCACCACTGGTGGGAACTTTCGTGCGCGCGGAAGAAGTCGGTGAGCTGAGGCTTATCGAGGTTGACGCCGAAACGCTCCCCGATCGAGTGGCGCTGCGTGGAATCGAGAAAGGTGATCCAGGACAGATAGAGCAGGCCGGGCCAGCCCTGGCCGTAGCTGCCGACGATATTGGTGACGGCCAGTTGTTTATACGGGAAGGGTCCGAAATAGGCTTCGAAGACACGCAGTGTGTTCGCAGTTTCCGTGGTGATGGTTTTGCTCAGGGCGGAAGGCGTCAGCTGGCCAACGGCGCCCTCGCTCATTTCCGCGCCGCTGCCGGGCCCCCCGGACAAATCTCCAAGGGGATTTTCGAAGTTGCTCTGGATGGAGCTGAGCAAGTCGTCGGGTTGCTTATTGGTGTAAACCTCGACCGCGACGTCGCCGACGTTCTGGGTGCTGAGTTTGTAATCTCCATACGCAAAACCAGCGTCGGGAAGCGGGATATCGCTCTTCCACTCGGTAATCCTGGTGTTCCCGTCAAGCGTTTCGTTCATTTTGTGGCCGGTCGCGACCAGGGAATATTTCTTGGGACACCGGAAGGAGATTTGAAAGTCGCTGCGGAACGATTCGTTTTCCACGCCGAGAACTTCAAAGAGAGTGGGGTACCAACCAAAACTCTCGCAAAAATAATTGCCGGAACCAACTTTAACGATTGCGCGTTTGCCTTCGTACTGGAACACAAGAGTTTGCGGGCGGCTTTTCTCGGTGGGCGCGTGAAGCAGGACCGCGATGTAATCACCGTAGTCCTGCAAGCGGTCTTTGCGTTCGCGTGCCTGAAAAAAATCAAGCGGCTGGCCATCGCCATCCTTCACGGAACTGACGCGGAGGTTGGAGTCCAGGTTGAACAGCAGTACACGTTCGCCGGACTGCAGCGGCATGGCCGTCAGGCGCACGGAAGCCGTTAGGTCGGCGTTGTCCGCGGCGGTGGCGGAGATGTTGTACGACGGGATGAGAAAAATTTCCCTGATCGAAGGATCCTCGAAGGCGGTGCGCGGATCCCTGTTTTCCGCGGGAAAACTCATCCAAACGTCGAACTCGTGGACAAACCCAGTATCCACCCACCTGCCGACGCGAATTTCTTCGGGGTTTTCGGAGTCGTACTTCACTTCGATCCAGCCCTTATCGGTGATTTTCAGATCCGCGAGGAAAAAGCCAGTCCTGGACGCATCTGGAGAAAGAACGGCTTCAAACATTCGCGGCAGGGCGGATTCGCCGAGATCTTCGCGCGTTTGCTGGCGTTTGGCATAGAGGTCGTCGCCCGGAGAAGCGGCCGCCCACTTGACCTGTTTTGCGATTTCATCGTAGAGGGCGTCCGTAAAGCTGAACGTCGCATCGGAAAAGGAGACGCCGAGGGTGTCTTGTTTGGTGAAGAGCTGAAGCTGCTGGGCCTCGATGGGATTTGGCGGGACCAGGTGCAAAAAGCCGGTACCGCGGAAAGAGGCACCGGTGATTTTGCCGTTCACCGCCTGGGTAAACTGGATGGTGCCGTCCTTCAAAGTGATGTGCACGCGGTCACGCACAACCTCAACGTTTTCCACACGAGCGGATTTTGTGGGATCCATTGTGGGCGAAGCGAGAGCATTCCAAACGACGGTCGCCGTGCCAATTGCGGGAGTTTGGGCCGTAGAGCTTGACACGAAAACAAGAAACGCAAACGGCAGGAGAAGGGAAACACGACGCATGACTACCCCCGGGAAACTGCCAGACATTATCGTGCGATACAGGAATTGGCAAGTGTCGAGCACGACATAAAGAATCGCGCCGCCCAGTTGCATGGAGGCGCTTCGGAGGGCGAGCGCGAAGCGTTCTTTCGCGGAGTTGAGGTAGTCTAAGCGCAAGGCGATGGCGACCTATTCAGCGGAGGAAGCGCGGGAGAAGCGGATGGCGGCACTGCTGAGCGTAGGCTCGGCGATGCTGCTGGTTGCGCTGAAGACGTTCCTGGTGGTGCGGACGGGCAGCCTGGGCGTGCTGAGCGAAGCACTGCATTCGGGTCTCGACCTTGTAGCGGCCATCATCACGTTTCTTTCTGTACGCGTCTCCGATTTACCTGCCGATGCAAGGCATCCCTATGGACACGGAAAGTTCGAGAATTTCTCCGCTTTCGTAGAAACTGGGCTGCTGGTGCTGACGGCGTTGTTCATCATCTACGAAGCATTCGACAGGCTGTTTTTCCGCGCCGTGCACATCCAACCCAGCGTGCTGGCGATCTTAATCCTGCTGGCCGCGGTGGCTATTGACGTCACGCGCGCCCGGAAGCTCACGACAGTTGCGAAGAAATATTACAGCGAAGCGCTGGAAGCCGACGCACTGCACTTCTCGACGGACATCTGGAGCACTACGGTGGTCATCGCGGGAATCGGCCTGGTGTGGGCGGGAGAAACCTGGAACATGCCCTCGCTGATCTATGCCGACGCTCTGGCCGGACTGACGGTGGCCGGAGTGATTTTGTGGGTTGGTTCGCGGCTGGGAAAGAGGACGCTGGACGCGCTGCTGGACGCTGCGCCGGAGGGATTGCAGGATGAGATTACACGATCCATCAAGCGCATGGATGGAGTGATGGACGTGGAGCGCGTGCGCGTGAGGCGTGCGGGCAACCGCTACTTTGTAGACGCGACCGTGAGCGTGCCGCGCACGGCAAGCCTCGAACAAGTTGACGCCTGGAGCGATGCCATCGAGAAGCGAATTGACGAGATTGTTCCGTCGGACGTGCTGGTTCATGCGGAGCCCCGCGCGCCGACGGGCGGGCATCTCTTTGAGGCGATTCGCGCGGTGGCGCAGCGGATGGGCTATGCGATTCACGACCTTTCCGCGCAGCAGCAGGACGGGCAGCTTTTCGTCGAACTGCATCTAGAGGTGGGCGAAAATCTGAGTCTGCGAGAGGCGCACAGGCAGGCGAGCGAACTCGAGGAGGGGATTCGCGCGCTGCGCGAAGAACCCACTGAAGTAACGATTCACATCGAACCTCTGGGGGACAACGTCGCAATCGGGAGCGATGGAGCCGGCGAAATGAAGCTGCTCTCGCGGGCGATTGAAGCGTTTCTAAACACGCTGCCGGCTGAATACGATGAGCTGGTCAATTGCCACGACGTTCGCGTGCGCCAAGTGGGGCATCACATCCTTGCATCCTGCCATTGCACGATGAAGGCGACGCTGCCGATCACCGAAGTGCATGACGTGACCGCGACGCTCGAGGATCGCGTGAAGGAAAAGTTTCCGCAGGTGTTCCGCGTTACGATCCACCCCGAGCCAGTCGAAGAGCGTTGAGCGGATCAACTTCGGCGGGCAACGCAGGCTTGCCGGCAAAGAGCACGGCGATCAGGGCAAGCAAAATGGGATAGCACTCGAGAACGTAACGAGGCTCGGGCGTTTCCAGCGTGGTCAGAAAAGCCGTGCGAAGGACAATGTAGAGAAGAAAAACAAGAAGCACCGGCCGAGACCCGGCGCCTCGACGCCAAAGACGCCAGCCGCCCCAAAGACCAAAGACAACATAGACAACGTTCAGCAAAAAGAAGCCAATGGTGAAGGACATGTCCACGGGATCGTTGTCCCAAGCCGCGGCTGGCGGCCAGACCTGGCCGGAGAAAGGGAGAAGCTCGATGCGCGGCGTGAACCACATGGTGAAGACGCGAAGAAACGGCACGCATAAATAAGTGCGCAAAGGATGACGAGCGGTGCGCTCGCGGCCGATTTCGCCGAAAGCGGCATCTTCTTCCGGAGTCAGCGTTTGATCCTCGTTATATTGGTCGAGGATTTCGCCGACTTTTTGCCTTTCCTGAGGACTGTCAAACGCGTAGGAAGGAAGATTATCGAGATTAATGGCATCGCTGTTGAGGTTCCAGGAAACCAGGTAGACGTCACGAAAGCGGTAAAGCCAGGTGCGCTCCCACTTCATGAACCCGTAAGGAATCAGTTCGCCCGGAATATTGGAATATTCGGGAGCAAGAAAGCGGACTTCATGCAACGCGACAGCATTGCGAATTGCCCAGGGAACGAGCGGCAGGACGCAGGCAATGCCCGAAAGCACAACGATTTGAATGCAGCGCCGAAGATCACCACGCTTGAGCAGGAATGGAACAAGCACCAGGAAGAAAACGGCCAGAAGCATAGGTGTTTCAGGACGGAAGAGAGTGCCGATTCCCAAAATGAAGCCGAGAAGAAGAGCGAGGGCGGGCAGTTGCGTCCGAAGACGAAATGTCGTTGCCAAACCAGAAAAGTCAGTTCCGCGAAGTTTGAGAAAGATAAGGCAGATCAGGGTGAGCGCGACAGAGGTGAAGAAAAAAGCAAACGTCTCGGTCAAAGGCACAGCCACGTAGTTCGCAGTGAAGGGGCAAAGCGCCGCAAGCCAAAGCGCGATGCGGAACGCCCGCCCCGGTTTGCCGGTGGTGGAGCAGGAGCAAACGAGCAAACCAGCGAGGCTGGCGATTACGAGGCAGGTCAGCAGATCCACGGCGATTTGGCCGAGCATGACCCAGAGCCGCGCGTCGGCCCCCGTCCGGCCGGAAATAGCATAGACAAGAGCAAGATAGGCGGGGTAGCCGGGCACGCGCATATCTATGGGAACGATCTTGCCGGCCACTTTCATACCGTAAATTCCGTGTTTGAGCCAGTTCCTGGCGAATTCTTCGTAGAGGACGGTGTCCCCGGAGGTCTGGGGATACTCAAGCAGGAAAAAAAGCCTCAGGCAGAGACCTGCCGATAAGCTCGTCAAGGGATGCGAGAAAACTCGCTTCATGGGCAGAACGCATCTTACAATAGGCGTACGGGAATGGTGCAGTTGGCCTGATCTCCATGTGGGGCCAGGTTTCTACTATCCCCAGGTGTCAAAGAAACAATGAAGGAACGCGGTCCCATATTTTATGACGCGGAGCGCGTGCGCTGGCGGCGTACGCGACGTGTGCTGGAGATATCCGCCGCTCTCCTGACACTGCTGCTTGCGTACTTTTTCGTGACGATTGCGGTCAGCGTGAATCTACCGTTGGGGCTCGTGCCGGATCTGAAATCTCCGTACCACGCGCTGAAAGCAAAAAAGAAGCACACTCCCGCATTGCGCGAGGGGCGGAAGCGAAGGCTGGCCAACCTCGGGAAGGTTCCGGCAAGCTACGATCCCCTGCGCGCGGCGTTCTATGTGAGCTGGGACTCCAACAGCCTGGCGACACTTAAGAAGCACTACAAAGATCTCGACGTGCTCATTCCCGAGCAACTCCACGCGGTGACGCCGGATGGCGCGCTCACGATCGTAGACTACGAGCGGTATCAAACCGTACAGGCGACCCCAGCCGAAGCAATCGCGCGGCTCCAGGACGACAAACTGCACCGCTGGATGAGGAGCGCGGGAATTGATCTGCCGATCATGGGGCTGCTCAATAATTACGACGGAACCGCTTGGCGGATCAAGGAAATGGCGGAACTGCTGGGGAGCCCGACAGCGCGGCAGCGGCTGGTACATGACACGGTGGAGTATGCGGTGGAAGCGCATCAGGTCGGAATCGTTCTGGATTTCGAAGAGGTCCCGCAAGCCAGCCAGCCGAATTTCCGCACATTCGTGAGCCAGCTCGATACCGCGCTTCACGCAGTCGGCCTGAAGTTAATGGTCGCGCTGCCGGCGCGGGATGACACGTACGATTACGCGTTTTTCAGCAAGCATTGCGATGCCATCGTGCTGATGAATTACGACGAGCACTGGCTGACTTCCCCGCCGGGACCCATCGCTTCACAGGACTGGTTTGTGGAGAATCTCCGGCAGATTCTGCAGGTCGTTCCGGCGCAGAAGATCGTCGTGGGAATTGCCAACTATGCTTACGATTGGACAGAACCGGAAGAGAAGAAGCCGGGATCCTCGACTTCCTTCACCATCCAGGAAGCTCTTTTGCACGCCTATGAGTCGGACGCGCAAGTCGAATTCGATCTCACTTCGCTGAATCCCTACTACCAATACGGGGACGAACAGGGCCGCACGCACCAGGTATGGTTCCTTGACGCGGTCACCGCCTATAACGAGCTTCGCGCGAGCGAGCGAATGGGAGTTCAGGGAACCTCGCTTTGGCGGCTGGGCACGGTGGATTCCTCGATCTGGCCCATCTGGGACGCTACCCGCCCCACCGATGAGATTCGCGATAAGATTGAAGATCTTCCGCCGGGCCCGGACCTCATTCTCGAAGGCAACGGCGATATCTGGCGCATCGCGGACAAGCCCAAGCGCGGCCGGCGGACCTTCACCTACGACAGGGGTTCCGATCTCTTCACCAATGAGAAATACGAGAGCTACCCGCTCTCCTATGACATCGACCAGCTCGGAGCGGTGCCTAAAAAGCTGGCGATCTCGTTCGACGACGGTCCCGATCCGCACTGGACGCCGAAGATCCTGGACATTCTGAAAGAAAAGCACGTGCCCGCCACTTTTTTTGTGATCGGGGTGGACGCGAGCGAATGGCCGGGAATTCTGAAGCGCGAGTACGCCGAAGGACATTCGATCGGCAATCACACCTACACGCATCCGAATTTCGAGGAGATCTCACAGACGCAGCTGCGTTGGGAACTCAACCTGACGCAACGGCTGATCGGCAGCATTCTCGGCGTCAAATCCATACTGTTCCGACCGCCCTATGGAATTGACCACCAGCCGGAATATGCGGAGGAAGTGGCGCAATTGCCCTTTGCTCAGGACATGGGCTATGTGATCGTCGGTCAGAAGATTGATCCGCATGACTGGCAACAGCCGGGAGTCCCGGCAAAGGAGATCGTGGAGAGCGTCCTCCGCCAGGCGGATGACGGAAACATCATTTTGTTGCACGACGGCGGCGGGGACCGCAGCCAGACGATCATTGCGCTGCCGCAGATCATTGATGATCTTCGGGCACGAGGCTACGAATTTGTATCGGTTCCCAGTCTCTTGAACATGACTCGCGCGCAGGTGATGCTTCCCCTTTCCACAGAAGAATGGCTGGAAGCGCGCGCGGACGGCCTGATCTTTGCCCTATACCGCTGGTTTATGGTCGGGATCACAACGGTTTTCATTCTTGGCATCGTTCTGGTAAGCGGACGCGCGCTGATCATCGGAATTCTGGCTTTGGTGGAAAAGCTGCAGCACGATCACACGCCGATCCCTGAACCGCCCCCAAGCGTGACGGTGCTCATTCCGGCGCACAACGAAGAGACAGTCATCCTGCAAACGGTGAATTCCGTTCTCGCTTCCAACTATCCGGATATGCACGTAGTTGTCGTGAACGACGGCTCTACGGATTTGACCGGCGACCTTCTCGAATCTCATTTTGGAGATGATCCGCGAGTGAGGATCATCCATCAGGTCAATCGGGGCAAGGCTGCGGCGCTCGGGCGCGCGCTTTCGGAAGCAAAAACGGAGATTGTCGTCACCATTGATGCCGATACGGAGATTGAGCCGGACGCAATCCGCTTGCTCAGCCGGCACTTTGCCGATCCAAAAGTTGGGGCCATGGCGGGAAACGTCAAGGTAGGAAATCGCTCGCTTTGGCTGACCCGCTGGCAGGCTCTCGAGTACATCACCAGCCAGAATATGGAAAAGCGCGCATTTCACTTGTTGAATTGCATCACCGTGGTTCCCGGGGCGTTGGGAGCTTGGCGAAGGAGCGCGATTGAAGCGGCCGGAGGCATTACGGCGGACACCGTGGCCGAAGACGCCGACCTGACGATTGCCATCCGGCGGCTGGGCTGGCGCATCGGTTACGACGAAGAAGCGGTTGCCTGGACGGAAGCGCCCGATACGACGCAGGTGCTGATTCGCCAGAGGTTCCGCTGGACGTTTGGCACGCTGCAATCGTTCTGGAAACATCGCGACACGCTTTTCCGCAAGAAGTATGGAACGCTCGGATGGATCGCGCTTCCGAATATCTTTATTTTCCAACTGGTGTTCCCGCTGATCTCTCCCATCATTGACTTGGTCTTCCTCGGGAGCCTGATGGTATGGGGCCTTATGCAGCTCCATATCTCCTGGCTGCCGCAGTTCAACTGGGCCACCACGGACATGATTCGGTCGGTTCTGTTCTTCCTTGGATTCCTGTTGATCGACATGTTCACGTGCGTCATCGCGTTTGCGTTGGAAAAAGAAGAGGATTGGACGCTGTTGGTCCCGGTGCTGCTCCAGCGCTTCTATTACCGCCAGTTGATGTACGTCGTGCTCTTCCGGTCCGTGAAAGAAGCAGTTCGGGGCCGGCCGGTCGGGTGGCGCGGCGTCGAACCGGAAACTCCCAAATCGCCGGCGCCCGAGGAAGTCGCTCACGCCTGAGAGTAGCGTCCGTCTGAGCTTCAGGATGTTCCCTTCACTGCATTTTCGGCGATTTTCATCCTAAAGTAGATTTGATGTACGATAGCACTCTCGCCCGAGGAGGTCCCCATGGCCATCAGTTTCACTCTCAATGGTAAGCCGGAAACCGTCGAAGTTGATCCGCAGATGCCGCTGCTGTGGGTGCTGCGCGATAGCCTGAGTATGACCGGCACAAAGTATGGCTGTGGCATCGCTCTTTGTGGTTCATGCACTGTGCATATTGATGGCCAGGCAGCGCGCTCCTGCATCACACCCATTTCCGCTGTTCAAGGGAAAAAAGTGACCACCATCGAAGGGCTTTCCGAGGACGGTAACCATGCCGTGCAGAAAGCCTGGATGGAAATTGACGTTCCCCAGTGCGGCTATTGCCAAAGCGGGCAGATCATGTCCGCTGCGGCCCTGCTTTCCGAAAAACCCCATCCCACCGACGCGGAAATAGACGACTTCATGAGCGGCAATATTTGCCGCTGTGGCACGTACCAGCGCATCCGCAAGGCCATCCATCGCGCCGCGGAACTGCAATCCGGAAAATCTGCTTAGTGATTCGTAAAGAAATCAGAGGTGTCCCATGACGATGTCGCAGACTCTCGATCGTCGCGCGTTCCTGAAAAATTCCGCCGCGGGAGGAACCGGATTGTTGATCGGCTTCTATCTGCCCGCTTACGCTGGCGTGGATCCCGCCGCGCGACAGGAAGAGAAGGAGCCGAATCCGTTCAATGCGTGGGTGCACGTTTCTCCGGATAACCGCGTGACGTTGATCCTTGCGAAATCGGAGATGGGACAAGGCGTGATGACATCTCTTCCCATGATCCTGGCGGACGAGCTGTGCCTGGAATGGAAATCAGTTTCTGTCCAGCAAGCGGAAACAGATCCGGAAATCTACGACCTCGGCACTGGTGGCAGCAGCAGCGTGAGGGAATCGTGGCTTCCGTTGCGCCAAGCGGGGGCCGCAGCGCGGGAAATGCTCATCACCGCTGCGGCCAAGCGCTGGAATGTGAACCCGAATACCTGCCACGCGAAGGACGGCGGCGTGCTGCACGGCTCGCGCCAGGACTATCTGACGTACGGCCAACTGGCAGAAGATGCGGCGAGGCTCCCAATTCCGAACTTCCACACGGTCCCGCTGAAGAATCCCGCTGATTTCACGATCATCGGCCACAGCATCCCGCGCCTGGACGCAGCCGAGAAATCCACCGGGAAGGCCAAGTTTGGGATTGATGTTCGCCAGCCAGGAATGCTTTTTGCCACCCTTGCGCAATGCCCGGTATTTGGAGGAAAACTGAAGTCTTTCGACGCGTCGAAAGCAAAGAAAGTTCCCGGCGTGCGCGACGTGTTCGCCATTGACCCCGTCACCGCCAGCCCATTTTCGGCTGGTGGTGTGGCTGTGGTGGCCGATAGCACCTGGGCGGCGATGGAGGGACGCAGGGCTCTCGAGATTCAGTGGGATGAAGGGCCGCACATCAACGAATCTTCCGAAAGCCTGCACCAGCAATTCGTTGAGAATGCTTCAAAGCCGGGCAAAATCGTCCGTAACGACGGTGACGCGGATGCCGCTCTGGCTTCCTCGAGCAAAAAGATCGAGGCCGCGTACGAATTCCCATTTGCGCCGCACGCCACGATGGAGCCGATGAATTGCACGGTTCAGATTCTGCCGGATCGCGCGGAAGCGTGGGTGCCCTCACAGGGGCCGCAGTTGGCTCAGGACATGATCGCCAGCGTGGCGAAACTCCCGCGCAATAAAGTGGTCGTGCACACAACCCTCATGGGCGGCGGCTTTGGCAGGCGCTATCAGGGCGACTTCCCCCTGCAGGCCGCGCAAATCGCCGCGAAGACTTCCGGCAAGCCGGTCATGCTGCTCTGGACGCGTGAAGACGACATGCAGCATGATTTCTACCGGCCAGCATCCTACAACCGGTTGTGGGGCGCGCTGGATGAAAAGGGAAATCTGGCCGCTTGGAAACACTTCCAAACCTCCACTTCGATCCAGGCGGTGTGGCATCCCAACGGCGAAGCGACAGCCGAAAAGGGAGAATTCGGCCAGGCCATCTTCATTCCCTACAACACGCCCAACTACCGCGTTGAATACACGCTCGGAAAAAGTGCTGTGCCACGCGCATGGTGGCGGTCGGTCGAAAGTTCGAGCAGCGGCTTTGTGGTGGAAACCTTCATTGACGAATTGGCGCATCAGGCGGGAGAAGACCCGTTGGCGTTCCGCCTGCGCACGATCGGCAGTGACCGAAAGATTCCGAACTTCGAAAATCCCAAGGAAGGCAAACCACTCGACACTGCTCGCCAAAAAGGCGTGCTGAAGTTGGCCGCGGAAAAGGCGGAATGGGACAAACCGTTGCCGAAAGGCCTCGCGCGCGGGATTGCCGCTTTTTATTCGTTCGATACGTATGCCGCGTGTGTTGCCGAGGTGAGCTTCAAGGACAGCAAGCTGAAAATTCATCGTCTTGTCTACGCTGTGGACGTCGGACGAGTCATCAACCCTGATGGCGTGCGCGCGCAGGTGGAAAGCGCCGCGATCTACGGCTTGTCGGCCGGGCTATACGATGCGATCACCGTCAAGGGCGGCCGCGTGGAACAGTCTAATTTCAACGACTACGAAATGCCGCGCATCCCGGACGCTCCACTAACCGAAGTGCACTTGATTGATAGCGCGGACGCGCCAACGGGCATTGGAGAACCCGGATTGCCGGTCGTTCTCCCGGCCGTGTTCAACGCCTTCTTCGCCCTTACCGGCAAACGAATCCGGCGGTTCCCGGCTCGCGCGGAGGATTTGGCTTAGCCTTCAACCGGCCGCAACTCTCAATTAGATTCGCTACTCGAAAAACATTCCTTGCATGACTCACTGGCCATTTGTGCTCGGGCGATCGAATGCCTATTCTGCTACCGCCGATCAAGTGGCGCGCGATGATGCACACGGTCACTCTCATTCTTGCAGGTCTCGCCGGTATTTCTCTCCTCGCCTGGATAGTGCTTGTTTTTTCCTGGGGCGGCTTCTGGCAGATCGCGCGCTTTGACTCCGACCGCGATCCCGCCGGAACCATAGCCGAATGGCCTGACATTGTTGCGGTCGTACCGGCGCGCAATGAAGCGGCGACGATTGCGCAGTCGCTGGCTTCTCTCCTCGAGCAGGACTATCCCGGGGATTTCCATATTATCGTCGTGGACGATGCCAGCGACGACGGCACCCCGGACATTGCTCGTTCCGCAGCGGAAAAGACAGACGCTTCTTCACGTGTGGAAATTCAGGCTGCGCCACGGTTGGCGCCGGGCTGGACCGGAAAGCTCTCGGCGTTACATGCGGGCGTCGAAACCGCTTCCCGGCTCGCCGCGGAGTACTTTTGGTTTACTGATGCGGATATCGTGCACGCTCCCGATTCCTTGCGGCGCCTTGTCGTTCGAGCACAAGCGCAGCGCCTCGATCTTGCTTCTCTGATGGTTCTTTTGCGTGCGCAAACGCGCGCGGAGAAATTGCTGATTCCACCGTTTCTTTTCTTCTTTCTGATGCTTTATCCGCCGCGCTGGATTGCCAGCTCGCGCGGACGTATCGCCGGCGCCGCGGGGGGCTGCATTCTTCTGCGCGCCGCCGCTCTCGAACGCATCGGAGGGCTGGGTGCCATCCGAGGCGACATCATTGACGATTGCGCGCTGGCTCGTAGGGTCAAGCGTTCCGGCGGCAGGATCTGGATGGGGCTCACGCGAGCGAGCCGCAGCCTGCGCGGATACGGCAGCTTTTCTGAACTACGCGATATGATTGCGCGCACCGCTTTTACCCAGCTTCGCTATTCGGTCTGGCTGCTGCTCGGCACTTTTGCAGGAATGTTGTTCGTTTTCTTGCTCCCTCTCGTTCTGACATTTTCGCGAAGTATTCACGTCTGGCCGCTCGCGCTTCTTGCGTGGTGCTTGATGAGCGTTTCCTTCATGCCCACACTGGCTTTTTACCGGGTTTCGCCCCTGCTGGCTCCTGTTCTGCCTTTTGCGGCACTTTTCTATGTCTATGCCACCTGCCTTTCCGCGGTCCGTTTCTGGCTCGGCCACGGCGGCCAATGGAAGGGCCGCGCGCAGGCGCAGCCCCAAAAGAATTGATCGTCATCTTCGCGCGTCGCCGCTTTTTCTTCGTTGATCCTTGAAAGCTCGCAACTGGCCCATTCCCGCGCATTTTGCTATGCTTTTTCAAGGTACAGGACTGCATCCCATGGGCCGCGCTGCGGCCCCCTTTGAGAAAACCAGGGAGCGGCACCGGAGGCCCAGATGAGCGTTCTACCTCAAGCGGGGAACGGCAAGATTACCGTGCCCGTTCTCCTTCAACGGAAATCCTCCACCTCCCTTTCGCGTGAAGACGAACAGAAAATCACTTGCCTGACGGCTTACGACTATCCCACCGCGCGACTGCTCGACGAAGCCGGCGTGGACGTATTACTCGTTGGCGATTCGCTCGGCATGGCCGTGCTGGGCTACGACAGCACGCTACCAGTTACGCTGGAGGAAATGCTCCATCACACGCGGGCGGTACGCCGAGGCGTGCGTCGCGCCCTGGTCGTCGCGGACATGCCTTACGGCAGCTATCACTCGGACATCTCGGAATCAGTCCGCAACGCCGTGCGCTTCGTCAAGGAAGCCGGAGCGGAGGCCGTCAAGATCGAAGGCGGAGAGCGGCGGCTGGAGTTGATCGTCCGCTTGACGGAAGCCGAGATTCCCGTGATGGGACATGTCGGGCTGACGC